>Ga0233438_10000298_pt1 | contig 66782 bp, 58 predicted proteins | sample SI_123_September_FD_182720 | JGI IMG/M metagenome (GOLD analysis project Ga0233438, IMG submission 182720) | Seawater microbial communities from Saanich Inlet, British Columbia, Canada - SI_123_September2016_10_MG | ecosystem: Environmental > Aquatic > Marine > Inlet | place: Canada: British... | reverse complement strand
TCATGATCGTCCTCTGCGTCATAAAATACTTCTAACGGCTTTAATTCTGAAACAATAGGATTTTCAAAAATTTTTGCATCCTCAAGAGATTTAATGAATTGTGTAGCAGTTTCAAATTGTTCGTCTTCGGTATAAAAAATGGCCGAACGGTATTGCGTGCCTACATCATTCGCTTGACGGTTGAGTGTTGTGGGATCATGGGTTGCAAAAAACACCTCTAATAAATCGATATAAGAAATTAGAGACTCATTATAATCCAATCGAATTCCTTCGGTATGCCCTGTTCGTCCTTGACAGACTTCGCGATAGGCAGGATTCTTGATAAACCCTCCAGTATATCCAGATTTTACATTTTCTACTCCTTTGAGTCGTTTAAATACGGCTTCGGTACACCAAAAGCACCCTCCCGCAAAAATAGCTCGCTTCATATCAAATTGATTATGCATCAAAGTTAGTAAAGAATTAATTAAAATTAGCCTGAAATATTGCACATAAAAACTATAAAACTTAATTTCACAATATGATTATTGCTAAGGATATACACAAATATTACGATGAACTTCATGTTTTAAAAGGAGTTGATTTAACTATTGGTAAAGGAGAAATTGTTTCAGTTGTTGGGGCTTCTGGAGCTGGAAAAACAACTTTATTACAGATTTTAGGTACTTTAGATTTTTATTCTGAAAACTCAGAAAGTCAACTTCAAATTAATGGAGTTGATGTACAATCACTATCAGACACAGCTTTGGCTAAATTTAGAAATGAACAATTAGGATTTATTTTTCAATTTCATCAATTACTTCCAGAGTTTACAGCCCTTGAAAACATCTGTATTCCTGCTTTCATTAAAGGAACTCCTCAAAAAGAAGCAGAAACAAAGGCGCTCGAATTACTGCAATTTTTAGGGTTAGAAGAACGAAGCAATCATAAACCAAACGAGCTTTCTGGAGGAGAACAACAACGGGTCGCAGTAGCACGGGCTTTAATTAACAGTCCTTCGGTTATTTTTGCTGATGAACCGTCAGGAAATTTAGACAGTGAATCCGCAGAACAATTGCATAAGTTGTTTTTTAAATTAAGAGATCGCTTCGGACAAACATTTGTGATTGTTACGCATAATCATGAATTAGCAGAAATGGCAGATCGTAAAATTACTATGAGTGACGGACTTGTAAAAACAATTTAGAGTGTCAAAGCTAAATTTTTCTGAACTTAAGGAGTTTTTGGACGCTAAAGTTGTTCAATACAACACCCCTGATTTTATTGGATCTGATCCCCTTCAAATCCCACACCGCTATTCATTAAAAGAAGATGTTGAAATTTCAAGTTTCCTCACAGCAACCATTGCTTGGGGCAACCGAAAAAGCATCATTAACAATGCTAATCGGTTAATGACTTTGATGGATGATGCACCTTATCAATTTGTAATGCAACACCAGCCAAATGATTTAGAGCCCCTGAAATCTTTTGTACACCGTACTTTTAATGGCTTGGATTGTATTCAATTTATAGAGAGTTTAAAACACATATACACGAATCACAATGGTTTGGAGGGTATTTTTAACACCCATGCAGAAACCGATAGTTTACAAGGAGCTATTCACCAATTAAAACAACACTTTTTTGAAATTGACCATCTCCAAAGCACACAGAAACACATTAGTGATCCCCTTAAAAAATCGGCTGCTAAGCGCATTAATATGTTTTTGAGATGGATGGTACGGCCAAATGATACTAAGGTCGATTTTGGATTGTGGACACAGCTCTCCCCTTCTCAGCTCTCTTGTCCTTTGGATGTGCATTCAGGAAATGTAGCTCGGAAACTAGGATTGTTAAAGCGCGTTCAAAATGATGCTAGAGCACTAGCTGAATTAGATGTATCCTTGAGAAAATTAGATTCTAATGATCCGGTTAAATATGATTTTGCTTTGTTTGGCTTAGGAGTATTTGAGAAATTCTAAAAGTTAAATTCTTTCCCGTCATCAGCGAGTAATACGTTTTTGAAAACGGTTGCTGCCTCTGTTTTAAATCCTTCTAATCCTCCGTAACGCGTAGAGTAATGTCCTAAGATTAATTGTTTAACATTGGCTTTGAGTGCTATAGTAGCGGCTTGTCTGGCTGTTGAATGTTTGGTTTTAGCACATAAATATTCATGAGCATCCATAAATGTAGATTCGTGATACAATACATCAACATCCTTAATAACTGGTATGATATCCTCTTTATAAGCTGTGTCACTACAAAACGCATAACTCTTTGGCTGATGCCCTTCAAAAGTCACTTCTGCATTCGGAATGATTGTTCCTTCTTCATTGACAACATCATCGCCTTGTTTAAGCTTTCTAAAATACGCTTTGTCTATATTTAATGCTTCTGCTTTTTGAATATTTAATTTACGTTCAAAAGGTTTTTCTTTAAATAAAAACCCATTGGTGTATATGCGGTGATCTAAAGGAATAGTGTGTACCGATACTTTTTCATCTTCATAAATGAGTTCTGATGTTTTAGAAGATAGTACATGAAAAATCAATTTAAAATTGGTCCATGAATCTGAAAGTTTCATCTGGAGTGTAATCAATTCTTTCAACCCTTTGGGGCCGTAAATATGTAAATCTGTTTCACGTGTTAGCAACCGAAAAGTAGAAATCAACCCAACCAATCCAAAATAGTGGTCTCCATGCAAATGAGAAATAAAAACATGTTTAATCTGGTTGAATTTGATTTTATGTCGTCTTAATTCCACCTGTGTTCCTTCACCACAATCAATTAAAAATAAATGGCCCCTTGTTTCTAAAACTTGTGAAGTTGTGTGGGCAATAATACGGGGTGTTGCACTGTAGCAACCGAGGATGGAAAGTTTCAAAAGCTATGGTTTTAAAATCCTAAATCTCGTTGAATGAGTTCCATTTCTATATAATCATGTGCTTCTTGAAGTGTAGGAACTACGATAAAATCGTCTTCAAAATCATCTTGATTTAATTGTGAATTAACCACTACAAAAGCATGATTTAATTGACGGTGCATTTCAGAAATCGATACTAATTCATCTAAAGACGTAATGGTGATGTCCTTAAGTTGAAAAATAATATCGTTGTCCTTAAAACGTTCATGAAGAACTGAAAACTTCTTTAAAAACTCAGAAAGACTCGTCTTGTCTTGGTTAATTATTGCAGTCGAATTATGCAGTTCTATAATCATCTTAATTATTTTATTTTTGATGCTAAAAGGTACATCACTGCCATTCTAATAGCGACCCCATTTTCTACTTGGTTTAAAATAATGGCTTGATCAGAATCAGCCACTTCACTAGTGATTTCGACCCCTCTATTGATAGGGCCAGGGTGCATAATGGTAATTTCTTTATCTAAAGATTCTAACAATTCTTTGGTAACACCATACTGCTGTGTATATTCTCTTGTCGTAGGAAAATAACTGATTTCCATACGTTCATTTTGAACGCGTAACATATTTGCTATATCACACCATTCAAGAGCTTTACGTAAGTTAGTTTCAACTTTAACTCCAAGTTTGTCGATGTACTTTGGGATGAGCGTTTTTGGACCACAAACCATCACTTCTGCTCCTTGTAATTGCAAAGCAAAGATATTTGATAAAGCAACCCTACTGTGTAAGATATCTCCAACAATGACTATTTTTTTTCCTTTCACTTCGTCATACTTCTCACGAATTGAATAGGTATCTAACAGCGCTTGTGTTGGGTGTTCGTGTGCGCCGTCACCGGCATTGATGATTTTTGCATCAATATGTTTCGATAAGAATGTAGCAGCTCCAGGGTTTGGGTGACGCATGACAACCATATCAACCTTCATAGAAAGAATGTTATTGACTGTATCCACCAACGTTTCTCCTTTACTCACAGAAGATTGCCCAGAAGAGAAGTTAATCACATCAGCAGACAGGCGTTTTTGAGCCAGTTCAAAAGAAAGTTTTGTTCGGGTTGAATTTTCAAAAAACAAGTTAGCAATTGTAATATCTCTAAGGGAAGGTACTTTTTTTATGGGACGATTGATCACTTTCTTAAAATGATCGGCAGTGTCAAAAATAAGGTTAATATCGTCGTTGTTGAGATATTTTATTCCTAATAAATGATCTACACTCAGTTCGCTCATAGTTTAATTTTTTATCAAATAAACGGCGTCTTCACCGCTGGTTTCTTTCCAGTTTACCAATACTTTTTCATCATTAATAGCATCTACTTGTCGACCTCTATAATCTGGCTGAATGGGTAAATGTCTGCTAAAACGTCTGTCTATGAGAGTTAGCAATTCAATTTCACTTGGACGCCCAAACGATTGGATCGCGGTTAAAGCTGCGCGTATACTTCGCCCTGTATATAACACATCATCAATAAAAACTACGCGTTTATTTTCAATCAAAAAATCAATTTCGGTAGAGTTTGCTTCAAGAACTTTATCAGAACGTCTAAAGTCATCTCTATAAAAAGTGATGTCCAACAACCCTAACCGCACTTCGGGGAGCTTGTATTGTGTCTGTAAAAGAGCCTTTATACGTTCAGCTAAAAAGACACCTCTTGGTTGTAAACCAATTAAAACGGTATTAGAAAAGTCGGTATGTTTTTCAATGAGTTGACAAGCCAATCGATGTAGAATGATGTTTACTTCCTTGTTGTTAAGTAAAACTTTTGGACTCATAGTTGTTCAACGTATTCGAAGCACAAAGGTAATTAAAAAATTGAAACCACATTACTGCTTGTTCATTTAATGATAGTGAAGCACAACAAAAAGAACCATTATTTAAGAAACGTGATACTGTAAGGATATTCAGGAGCTTGTTGATTACTGGCTCTTATTGCGTTTTTAATAGGATACACAATCGATATTATTAAAATTACTATTAGACCAAAGATGCCTACTCATACAAGAATTAAAGGAACACATACAAAACTATAAATCAAAAGGCTAAACTGGAAATTAAGAATCATTTTTCCATGGGTATCTAGGTCTTTTATTTTTTTCTTTTTGGGTAAACCAAATTATGAGAGGAATTAAAATACTGCCAAATGCAAACACAAATGTTGCTAATTGAGAAAGATGCATAATTACAATGGTTTGATTGTCTTGTTTCATCTGAAAATAGGTTTATCTATTTGACGCTAAATAAAGGTAATTGTTACACCTCAAGAAGTCAATTCTTTAAAAACAATAAGTGCTGCCATGACAATCATAAAGCGTGCAAAGTTTGTTTTTAAGGTTGATTCACGAGTGTAACCAGAAATATAAATCCCTGCAAAAATCCCTGTAATAGACAGAGACGTAAAAAGCAATAAAAAACTCCATTCCATTTTTAAGAAAGATAAATCGGTACTAAACCCAATAAGTGAATTAAATGTGATAATAATTAAAGAAGTTGCTACGGCTTGTTTGATTGTTAATCTTGCAAACAAAACCAATGCAGGTACAATAATAAATCCACCACCAGCTCCCACCAATCCGGTCAAAACACCTACTTCTAACCCTATAAAAATCAATAAACCATAATTCTTTTTGGTGCTTGATTTTGTAACAGTTTTTGTACTAGGTTTTTTCATCATAAGAATAGATGACAACATTATAATACTGCTGAAAAACAACATTAACCCCATCTCTTTTGTGATGTCAAAAGATTCAAAAGATAGTAGGGTATCTGGAATGTTGGGGATTAAAAATCGTCGTGTTAGGGATACAGATACAAGCGCAGGCAGTGTAAATACAACGGCAGTTTTATATTCAATTAGTTTCTTTTTTATATTGATTAGTGTTCCAATAGCCGCCGAAGATCCAACCACAAACATAGAATAACTAGTAGCTAAAACAGGATTTAATTTAAATAGGTACACAAATATCGGAACTGCTAAAATAGAGCCACCCCCTCCAAAAAGACCAATCACAATCCCCGTTAAGAAGGCTCCAAAAAACCCGATACTTTCTAAATAGCTCATGGGTGCTAATTTAATGCATTATACAGAACCTCAATAGGATGCAGGGCTGTTTTATTCACTCCATCTTTTATTTGATGTCTGCAACTTGTACCAGAAGCAGATACAATTTCTTTTGATTTTAACCTTCTTAAAGAAGGAAATAAACGGTCTTCTCCTATTTGTTGACTCAAATTATAATGTTCTTTTTCATAACCAAATGATCCAGCCATTCCGCAACATCCAGAATCTACGGTTTCAACCTTAAAATTAGAGGGGATGCTTAAAATAGTTTCAGCATACGCATTAGAGGACAACGCTTTTTGATGGCAATGTCCGTGATAATAAACAGTTTCTGTTTTTGAGGTGAATTTTGAAACATCAATTTTATTAGCATTCATTTCATTGGCCAGAAATTCCTCAATTGTAAATACGTTTTGAGCTAAATGCTCTGCACTTGATTTTAAGGTTACATCTACAAGGTTAGGGTACTCATCTCTGAATCCTAAAATAGCAGAGGGCTCTATTCCCACCAAAGGAATGTCATTAGAAACCAAAGTACTAAAAGTGCTAACATTCTCTGTTGCTATGGTTTTTGCTTCCTCTAAAAATCCTTTTGAAATGTAGGCTCGGGCACTTTCAGAGTGAGCAGGCATAAGTACTTTATACCCTAATTTATTTAATAATAAAATTGTTTTTTTACCGATTTCCACATCAAAATGGTTGCTGTATTCATCACAAAACAAATAGACGCTTTTTGAATGATCTTCTTGTTGAATACTCGAAAACCACTGTCGTAATGTTTGAAATTGTAAACTCGGAAGCGACCGATTTGGATGGACCCCTATAAGGGATTTAAACCAGGATCGAGTTCCTATAAAATTATAAATTCCCGCAAACTTATGGGCAATCGCATTAATTTTAGCATTGTGAGCAATGAGTTTGCTTCGGAGTGGAACAGGGTTTGTTTTTTGATACTGGTACAAAAACTCTGCTTTCAAACTTGCCATATCAACATTGGACGGGCATTCGGATTTACAAGCCTTGCAGGATACACACAGGTCCATCGTTTCTTTAATTTCTGGATGGTCAAATGGGTTTTCTTTAGTGTTTTGGGTTAAAAATTCACGCAATACATTCGCTCGGCCCCGTGTAGAATCTTTCTCATCCAATGTTGCTCTGTAACTTGGACACATGGTGCCTCCTGCAAAACTTAGTTTTCGACAATCTCCCGATCCATTACATTTTTCAACAGTGTGTAAAATCCCACCTGTAGATTCAAAATTATAGAGGGTATCAACTTTTGAAATAGATGTATCTGCTTCGTAGCGCAGAGCGGTATCCATTGGCACTGGATTCACAATTTTTCCTGGATTGAAAATAGAAGATGGATCCCAAGTTGATTTAATTCGTTTCAGAAGTTGATAATTATCTTCTCCTAAAACTAACGGAATAAATTCTGATCGGACTCGACCATCTCCATGTTCGCCACTGAGTGCTCCCTTAAAAGATTTTACCAATTTAGCAGAAGCCTCACTTATAGAGCGAAACAATGCAACGTCGGTTGATGATTTTAAATTTAATATCGGTCTCAAATGTAATTCCCCTGCTCCAGCATGTGCATAGTACACCGCCTTTTGATGATAGGATTTCATGAGTGCTGTAAATGCTTCAATATAGAGCGGTAAATCTTCCAAAGCTACAGCCGTATCTTCAATACACGCCACCGCTTTGGCGTCGCCTGGTATATTTGCCAACAGACCTAAACCTGCTTTTCTTAAGTTCCATACTTTATCGCAATCATTTCCTTCAACTAATTTGTAAGCATAACCCAATTGAGACGTTTTAAGGTTGGTTTCTAAGGCTTTTGCTTGCTGCTTGGCTTCCTCTAACGTATCCCCTCTAAATTCCACCATAAGGATCGCTTCTGGATCGCCCTCGACAAAAAATCTATTTTTTTGCTGAGTGATATTATCTTTGGTACAATCCAAAATAGTTTTATCCATCAATTCGCATGCTGATGGAGTCTGTTTCATGGCAACTAATGTGGCCTGAAGGCTTTCGGTAATAGAATCAAAATGTGCGTTTAAAACCACTTGAAAGGGTTTTGGTAAGGGTACAATTTTAAGTTTTAGTTCTGTAGTAAATGCTAATGTCCCTTCTGATCCACACAGTAATTTTGAAAAATTAAATGCGTCGTTTGATTCCGTAAACACATTTGTTTCCATCAATGCATCTACCGCATATCCCGTATTACGACGCGTAATGGACGCTTTTGGATAGCCTGATTTGATGTGATCCCGAATCATGGGATTATCAAGCTCAGAATACATATGTTTGTATAAGTCAGCTTCTAAAGAAGTTCCTTGTGTTTTTGAATTGAATTCTTCTTTGCTGAGGGGTGAAAACTCCACGTCGCTCCCATCACTTAAAATGGCTTTAATTGCTAAAGTATGGTCTCGTGTCGATCCATACTCTATGGAAGTGGAACCACAAGAATTATTTCCGACCATCCCTCCCACTGTACAGCGATTTGCAGTCGATGTATTGGGTCCAAAAAAGAAACCGTAGGGCTTTAAAAATACATTCAACTCATCTCTAACTACTCCAGGTTGCACTCTAACCCATTGGTCTTGAGTATTGATTTCTAAGATAGAGTTCATGTATTTTGATACATCTACTACGATTCCATCGCCCACACATTGACCAGCTAAAGAAGTTCCTGCAGCACGCGGAATAATGGACAAGGCATTTGAATGTGCAAACTCAACCAAACATTTAATATCCTCTGCTGTTTTTGGGATGGCCACCGCATAAGGCAGTTCTCTGTACACTGATGCATCTGTAGCATATAAGGTTTTTACAAGATCACTGTTGTAAAGTTCTCCTGAAAGTTGTTGTTTTAAAGATGTGAGATGTGTTTGCAATAAAAATAAATATAAAAAGTAAAGGTATGAAAAATGGATGGTTACAAAAACCGCGAAATATAAATATAATTTACATTGTATTATAAAAGCTATTGGTTAAATCAATATCTTTACAACTTAACTAATTTACTTTATGAATCTTTGTTTGAGGCTGTTACTATTCCTAATTGGAATACAGCCTGCGTTGTATGCACAGTTAGATACCAACCAAGAAACGTTTCGGATCAAAGCATTGACTTTAGAACGCAATCCGTTGACTGAAAAATTTCCTTTGACACTCTCACCCATTAAAGGATTGACCGATAAAGGATTTGAAATTACCATGGGAATCAAACCAATTGATGGGTTTGCAAAGAAAAAATATGGCATCACTCAAACTCGCGATGTGGTAGATCCTACTTGGGAAGTTAAACAACAGTTTAATGAAAACCGAAAAAATGTATCTAAATACGATCGCGATTACTATTTAGGAGATATCAAAACTAAATCCAAATACATCCGTATTCTGTGTAGAGATCATGAGTATGAAGATGGGGATCGTATTAAATTAATGCTCAACAAAGCTATTATTCATCCAAATATTACCCTTAGAAACTCAGCTTATATTATTGATATCGAGTTAAAAGAAGGACTAAATACCATTCAGTTTATCGCACTTAATGAAGGAAGTTCAAGCCCTAACACAGCCCAACTGAAGGTTTACAATGAAAGTGATAATCTTATTGGTTCCGGAGAATGGTTATTGACAACAGGTTATAAAGCGAGTTTGATTGTGTTGAGGGAAAACTATTAGTTTCACATCAAATGATCCAAGTTCACCTCATTTGTTGATTTACTTTGAGACAGTGCCACATAACTTTGTACGTTGCTTAAATCTGTTATAAGAGCGAGTTTAGTTAATATAAATTGTTCGTAGTCTTCAATGTCCACCAATACTAATTTTAATAAGTAATCAAAATTTCCTGACACACGGTGACACTCGACCACTTCGGAAAATCCATCAATGGTTTTTACAAATTTTTCTAAATAACTTCGTGTATGGTTTTTAAGAGCAATTCCAGCAAAAACAGTCAATTTTAGACCTAGTTTTTTTGAGTCCAAAATGGCAGCATATTTACTGATAAACCCCCTTTTTTCTAGTTTTTTAATACGATCAAAAACAGGCGTAGTCGTCATTCCTAACAGGTCGGCAATGTTTTTTATGGTACGGTTACTGTTTTGTTGCAGCAGCCTGAGTATTTCAATATCGGTTTTGTTGAGTTTTTCAAGCATCTAGAAAAAAATTGTATTAATAGTTTTAAAATTATCTATAAAAAGAATAAAACGCTTTATTTATACAAAAATACATATAAATATTCTTATTTAGAAACTATTTTAGTAATAAACAAATTAGTAACTGATATTATATTTAGATTTGTTCTTGTTAGTTATTCAGATAGATAATTAAATTTTAACCTCATCATATGCCAAGATATCATACATTAGGAAAAATACCCGCTAAAAGACATACGGTCTTCAAAGACGAAAACGATAATTTCTACCACGAAGAATTGTTTGGTACCATTGGGTTTGATGGCATGTCAACGTTGATGTACCATACGCAACGTCCGACACAAGTCAAGGAAATTTTAAAATCTTATGACATTTCGCCTAAAATAGCAGTGTCAAAAAATATGAAATCCTTGAAACTAGATGGATTTAATGTGGCACCAGCAAATGATTATTTAGAGAGTAGAACGTGTATTTTAATGAATAACGATTGCCAGATTAGTTTGGCTGCACCTAAAGAATCATTGACAAGTTATTTTTATAAAAACACGGATTCTGATGAAGTATTATTTATCCATGAAGGTTCAGGTAAACTGAGAACTCATCTAGGAAACATCGAATTTAAATACGGCGATTACATTGTGATTCCTAGAGGTATCATTTATCAAATTGAATTTAACGATGCAAACAACCGTTTATTCATTGTAGAATCCAAGAGTCCTGTATATACTCCAAAGCGTTATCGGAATTGGTTTGGTCAGCATGTAGAAGGTGCTCCGTATTGCGAAAGAGACCTCCACCCGCCTACTGAGCTTGAAACTTTTAACGAGATAGGCGATTTTATAATTAAAGTAAAAAAACAAGACACCATGCACGAATATATGTATGCAGCACATCCATTTAGTGTGGTAGGCTGGGACGGCTATAATTTTCCTTATAAATTTTCTATTCATGATTTTGAACCTATTACTGGGATGATTCATCAACCCCCACCAATTCATCAAACATTTGAAACAAGCACCTTTGTTATCTGTTCGTTTGTACCAAGATTGTATGACTACCACCCAAATTCTGTACCAGCACCCTACAATCACTCTAACATAGATTCTGATGAAGTACTCTATTATGTTGATGGTGACTTTATGAGTAGAAATGACATTAATAAAGGCAGCGTCACTCTACACCCCGCTGGAATTCCACATGGACCACACCCAGGAACCATGGAAAAAAGTATAGGAAAAAAAGAAACTTTTGAACTCGCTGTAATGGTAGACACCTTTAGTCCATTAATGGTGACGGAAGAAGCGATAAAATTATATAACGAAGATTATTATAAATCTTGGATTACAAAATAAAAAAAATTAAAATTTACGAAAATGAGTAAAATAGAAAATGTAGAATACGGATTGGAAAAAATATTTGAAGAAGCACAAGATTTTCTTCCGTTATTAGGAACTGATTATGTAGAATTTATTGTAGGAAATGCAAAACAAGCAGCCCACTTTTACAAAACTGCTTTTGGATTTCAATCGCATGCTTATAAAGGTTTAGAAACAGGATGTAAAGATTATGCATCATATGTTGTGAAACAAGATAAAATAAGAATCGTATTGACTACTCCACTTAATCAAAAATCATGGATGAATGAACATTTATCTAAGCATGGTGATGGGGTGAAAGTTGTTGCTTTGTGGGTTGATGACGCTAAAAAATCGTGGGAAGAAACGACCAAAAGAGGTGCAAAATCTTATATGGAACCAACAATTGAAAAAGACGAACATGGCGAAATAGTGAGAGCTGGAATTTATACCTATGGTGAAACCGTTCACATATTTGTAGAAAGGAAAAACTACACAGGAGTATTTTTACCTGGTTATGAAAAATGGGAATCAGAATACAACCCTGAACCTATGGGGCTTAAATTTATAGACCACATGGTAGGAAATGTTGGATGGAATGAAATGGATACCTGGGTAAAATATTATGAAGATGTTATGGGTTTTGTTAACTTCTTATCTTTTGATGATAAACAAATTACTACAGAATACTCCGCTTTAATGAGTAAAGTAATGAGTAACGGAAACGGAAGAATTAAATTTCCAATTAACGAACCCGCAGAAGGAAAAAAGAAATCTCAAATTGAGGAATACTTAGACTTTTACAATGGCCCAGGAGTGCAACATATTGCTGTTGCCTCAAATGACATCATTGATACAGTAGCAAAAATGAGGGCTAAAGGGGTTGAGTTTTTAAGCACACCACCCGACGAATATTACAAATCTGTTCCAAAAAGACTTTCTGATCACAACCATGAATTAGCAGAAGACATTGAAAAATTAAAATCCCTTGGAATTATGATTGACGCAGATGAAGAAGGATATTTATTACAAATATTTACCAAGCCTGTAGAAGACAGACCCACCTTGTTTTTTGAAATCATTCAAAGAATGGGTGCTAGAGGCTTTGGTGCTGGTAACTTCAAAGCACTTTTTGAATCTATTGAAAGAGAACAAGAAAACAGAGGGACACTTTAATAGCAAATTATAATGTCGAACTTTCAAGGACATACAAAACGTTTTAACAGCGTTACGGAAAAACTACCTAAACACCTTCATAAGTTTATAGTACAACAACCTTATGAGGACTATACAGCCCAAAACCAAGCGGTATGGAGGTATGTAATGCGTTTAAATATTAGTGTCTTAAAACACATTGCGCATAAAAGCTATAGCAGTGGTTTAAAAAAAACAGGGGTTGATGAAGAAATGATCCCTAAAATGGAAGGCATGAATCGTATCCTCAAAGATATTGGATGGGCAGCGGTTGCTGTTGATGGGTTTATTCCACCAAATGCCTTTATGGAATTTCAAGCCTATAACGTGCTTGTCATTTCATCTGACATTAGAACTATAGACCACATCAATTATACGCCTGCTCCCGACATTATTCACGAAGCAGCTGGTCATGCACCAATTATTGCAAACCCTGAATATTCGGAATACCTAAGACGGTTAGGAGAAATTGGATGTAAAGCCATCTCATCTCCAAAAGACGATGATATGTACGAAGCCATTCGACTTTTATCTATTTTAAAAGAGAATCCAAATTCTACGGAAGTAGAAATTTTGGAGGCTACCAAAGCTGTTAATTTACTCCAAGAAGAAATGGGCGGACTCTCTGAAATGGCAAAAATTAGAAATCTACATTGGTGGACGGTTGAATATGGGTTGATTGGAACACTTGAAAATCCTAAATTGTATGGCGCTGGTTTGTTATCTTCTATCGAAGAAAGTCAATTGTGTTTAAAAAAAGAAGTGAGAAAAATTCCTTATTCTATTGAAGCTGCTGAAGTCAATTTTGACATTACCAATACGCAACCTCAATTATTTGTCATTCCTAACTTTGCAAGTCTTAGCTTTGTATTAGAAAAATTTGCACATACAATGGCAATACGAACAGGCGGTTTACAAGGATTGAAAAAACTGATTATTTCGCAAAAATTAGGAACGATTGAATTAAGTACAGGGATTCAAGTGTCTGGAATATTTAATAATTTTTTAGATGCCAACAATGCCCCCATTTACTTTCAAACCAATAGCCCAACAGCACTGTCTGTAAATGGAACCGAACTGATTGGGCACGGCACCGAACACCACCCTAGTGGATTTGGTAGTCCCTTAGGAAAATTAGAAGGAATCAATATTGCGATTGAAGACATGTCTCCTAAAGACTTGGAAGTTTACGGCATTATTGAAGGAAAAACCTCAACCCTTAATTTTGAAGGAGGCGTAAAAGTTGAAGGAAAAATTATTACAGGCAAAAGAGACCTTCAAGGAAAAATTATTTTAATTACGTTTAAAAATTGTAAAGTAACCCATTTTGAAACTGTTTTATTTGATCCGAGTTGGGGAATTTATGACATGGCGGTCGGTAAAAATATATGCTCTGCATTTGCTGGTCCTGCAGATTCTAATTCTTTTGAAGACATCTATACTATCTCAGAAACTAAAACTACTAAAATCATCTATTCTGCTGCAGAACAACAACTGCATCAGTTATATCAAACAATTAAAAACTACAGAACAACTGGCGAATATAATTTTGATTCCCTGGTCAATGTATTCAAAGAAGTTAAATTAAACTACCCTTCCGAGTGGTTAATCTTTTTGGAATTGTATGAGTTGGTTTATGATAAAGATATATCTTTAAAGAATGAGATTTATGAGCAGTTGCTCAAATTGAAACAAAACAAACATTTTACCAAGCTGATTGCAGATGGCTTGGATTTAATTATTAAAAAATAAAAAGAAATACACATGAAATCTTGGATTAAAATTGATCAAAATTCTGATTTTAGCATCTATAATTTACCCTTTGGAATTTTCTCTGAATCTGATCATATTAAAAAAGTAGGTGTTGCTATTGGAGATAATGTATTGGATGTATATGCCGCTTTTGAATTAGGTTTGTTCAAAAATTTAGAGTTCGATATTAAAGTTTTTGAATCTGAATCCTTAAATGATTTTATCGCTTTAGGAAAATCAACTACTGTAAAAGTAAGAGAATTGATTCAAACTGAATTATGCAATGAAAATTCCATATTAAAATCACACCCTTCTGTATTTATAAAACAAAACTCAGTACAGATGCATTTACCTGTAAAAGTGGGTGATTATACCGATTTTTATTCAAGCATAGAACACGCCACAAATATTGGCACCATGTTTAGAGATCCTGACAATGCGTTACTGCCCAACTGGAAACATTTACCTGTGGGCTATCATGGACGCGCTTCCTCAATCATTGTGAGTGGTGAAAACGTACACAGACCAAAAGGTCAAGTTGTTTTAGCACCCAATACAGCACCTGTTTTTCAAGCGTCTGTGCGAGTAGATTTTGAATTGGAAATGGGTTTTATCATTGGAAAACCAACTAAACTTGGTGACTCTGTTTCAACGGATGCAGCCGACGACTATATTTTTGGTAAAGTATTATTTAACGACTGGTCGGCACGTGACATCCAAAAATGGGAATACGTTCCCTTAGGGCCTTTTTTAGCGAAAAGTTTTGCGTCTTCTATGTCTCCATGGGTAGTCACTTTAGAGGCACTAGAACCATTTAAAATTGATGGTCCAACACAAGAACCATCGGTTCTACCCTATTTGAATTTTAAAGGATCTAAAAATTACGATATTCACTTAGAAGTTTCTATCCAACCTGAAAACTGCAAAGAAACTATAATCAGCACCTCCAATTTCAAATATATGTATTGGAACATGAATCAACAATTAGCACACCATACTGTAAATGGTTGTAACTTAAATGTTGGCGATTTAATGGCTTCTGGAACGATCAGTGGAAAAAGCCCTGATTCCTATGGCTCAATGCTCGAATTGTCCTGGGCAGGCTCTAAACCAGTAGAGTTAGCTGAAGGTGGTACACGTAAGTTTATTCAAGATAATGACACCGTGATTATGAGAGGTCATTGTCAAAAAGGTCCAATTCGTGTTGGATTTGGAGAAGTTAAATCAACACTTTTAAAAACTATTTAAAATAATTAGTATGTCAACTGTAAAATCATTTGATCCAGAATTGTTAGAAACTAGAGATGTTCATAGACTGCTCTCCTCCTCTATTGCTCCAAGACCTATCGCGTTTGCAAGCACAATAGATGCCAAAGGAAATGTCAATTTGAGCCCTTTTAGTTTTTTTAATGTATTTAGCTCCAATCCACCCATACTAATTTTCTCGCCAGCAAGACGTGTGCGTGACAATACCACAAAACATACGCTTCAAAATGCGGCAGAAACTAAAGAAGTAGTGATAAATATCGTCGATTTTTCGATTGTGGAACAAATGTCAGAATCCAGTAAAGAGTATGACAAAGGCGTGAATGAATTCATAGAAGTAGGACTGACCGAAGTTCCTTCACTTAAAGTAAAACCTCCAAGAGTGTTAGAATCTCCTGTATCCTTTGAATGTAAGGTAGAAAATATTATTTCTCTTGGAGAACATGGCGGTGCTGGTCAATTAGTCATTGCTAAAGTAGTTCACATCCATGTAAAATCGGAATTATTAGACAAAAACGATCAAATTGATGCTGAAAAATTAGACCTTGTCGCACGATTGGGAGGCGATTGGTACACGCGAGTGACCAAGGATAGTATGTTTAAACTTGAGAAGCCTAGTGGCTAACATCATATCAATTACTTTCCAATACAAAAATTTGCAAAAATATTACCCAACAGATCGTCAGAAGTAATTTCGCCAGTGATTTCACCAAAATGATACAGTGCCTGTCGGATGTCTATTGATAATAAATCGCCAGACAAATTGGAGTCCATTCCCTGCTGTACTTTTTGAACATCCGCCAATGCCTTTAAAAGAGAATCGTAATGTCTGGAGTTGGTAATAATAGTATCATTGTTACGCAAAGCACCTGTATTTACAAACTCTAACAGCTTTGTTTTTAAAGTCTCCATGCCCGAACCACTTTTGGCAGAAGTAAAAAGGGTGTGTGGATACACAAAAGAAGTTTCAATAAACTCCTGATTTGCTTGGTCCATTTTATTGGCAACAACAATGAGTTGTTTGTCAGGGTATTGTTCTTGAATTTTTCGGATATCTGTATTAAATATATGAATCGTATCCGTAGTCACTTTAGACGCGTCTAATAAATATAATACTACTTGGGATTGGGTGATTTTCTCAAATGTTTTTTTGATGCCTATACTTTCAATAGTATCATCGGTGGTTCGAATGCCTGCAGTGTCAATAAAACGAAACTTAATGCCTTCAATAGTAATTTCATCTTCAATGGCATCACGAGTTGTACCGGCAATATCGCTAACTATGGCTTTATCTTCGTTTAGAAGTGCATTTAAGAGCGTAGATTTCCCAACATTAGGTGCACCAATTATAGAAATTGGAATTCCATTTTTGATCACATTTCCTGTTGAAAACGAATCAATCAAATGTTTTAATACCTTAATTATACGTGCTAATAAATCTTCAAATTGTTTGCGATCTGCAAACTCTACATCTTCTTCCGAAAAATCGAGTTCTAATTCAATTAAGGAAGCAAAATTTAGCAACTCATCACGTAAGACTTTGATTTCATTACTGAACCCGCCACGCATCTGTTGCATAGCAATTTGGTGAGATGCTTTGTTATCACTAGCAATCAAATCAGCTACGGCTTCAGCCTGACTCAAGTCGAGCTTTGCATTTAGGAAAGCTCGAAGCGTAAATTCCCCTGGATTCGCAATACGCGCACCGTTACGAACAAATAATTGTATAATTTCTTGTTGTATATAGGAACTTCCATGACATGAAATTTCAATCACATCCTCCCCTGTATAGGATTTAGGATTTTTAAAAACAGAGATCAATACTTCATCTAAAACTCGTGAATCTTCTACGATATGCCCTAAGTGAATAGTATGTGTTTTTTGAGATGCTAGTTTTTTGGCATGTATTGATTTAAAAAATGCATCTACCATTACAATCGATTCAGGTCCTGAAAGTCTAATAATAGCAATCGCACCAGCACCCGATGGAGTGGCTAAAGCAATAATAGTGTCGTTTTGATGCAATGGATTCATTTTTTACAAAAGTATTAATATTAGTTCAAATGGGAGAAGTAATAATTTTAATTTATTTTTGTTTAAACCTAAAACTCTTACAGATGAAAACTCAAATCATTTTTATAATTAGCATTGTATTATTGTTTAGTTGCAAACCTTCAACCTCAAATTCTGATGTCGAATATGAAGTAATTGTTAAAGCTGATGGCGTTTATGATGGATTAAGAGCCTATTTGTTGAAAACTGAAAATGGCAGAAATAAAACCGCCACCGATACAGCCATTGTTTTTAATGGAGCCTTTCGTTTTAAAGGAAACATAAATGGAGCCGAAATGCGTACCTTAACTATTGATGGTGTTAGAGGGCAAACCTCTTTTTTTATAGAGCCTGGATTAATTAATGTTAAATTATATAAAGACAGTATTCATACATCTAAAGTAGAAGGCACCTATAACAACTCTGTTTTTAACGATTACAAAAATAAATATCAAGAAAAAATAGAAGCGGTCGAAACTATAAAAACGGAGTTCTTAAATTCTAAACAAGATGTAGAAGTCTTAAAAAAACTTCAAACAACAGGGGATTCTTTGAGATCCCAATTGAAAAATTTTGGATATGAATTTATCGAAACAAATAACAACTCTGACTTTTCATTGTATATTTTGGATGGTCTTACAAGCCAAAAAGGGTTTGATTTAGAATTGGCTGACAGTGCTTTTAAAACAATTGAAACGTCTATCAAAACTAAAAACGAATCGAATCAATTGATTTCTAATCGAATTAAACAAAAAATTGAAAGCAGCCCAAACAAAGGAAAAATTAAAATTGGAATGCAAGCACCTGATTTTTCTGCTCCTAACCCGGAAGGAAAACAAGTTACTTTGAGTGATATCAAAGGAAAGGTTACCATTGTTGATTTTTGGGCCTCTTGGTGCAAACCTTGTCGTATTGAAAATCCAAATCTGGTAAAACTATATGACAAATACCATTCTAAAGGTTTAGAAATTATCAGTGTTTCACTGGAGCGTGGAAATCAAAAAGGGTTTTGGATCGAGGCCATAAAAAAGGATCAATTGAGATGGTATAACGTCTCGAATTTAAAATTCTGGCAAGACCCAATTGCGCAAGCTTATAGTGTAAATTCAATTCCTGCGACTTTTATTTTGGACGAGAACGGCGTACTCATCGCTGAACGCTTGAGAGGGGCGGAATTGGAAGCGAAAATTAAGAATTTGTTGGAGTAAATAAAAAAATAGATTATTCTAAATCTTATTATTTTTATGCATGACAAATAAAATAACAATTGGAATGGCGAGAATGATCGCCATCCATAAGTGCGATTCTAAAACTTGTGGTGCGATCAACAAGGTAATCACATACCCTCCAATAGCACCTCCAAAATGAGCATCATGCCCAATATTTCCAGCCCGTGATTTCATTCCATAAATGGAATACAACATATACCCAACTCCTACAATATAAGAAGGAATTGGAATTGGAATAAAATATAAATACATCTCCATTCCTGGATACAACAAAATAGCGGCATATAAAACCCCAGTTACAGCACCACTAGCTCCTACTGCAGAGTAATAGGATTCATTTTTATGAAAATAATAAGATAATAGATTCCCAAAAATCAAACTTCCAAAATAAATTAAAAAGAAATAAAACGGCCCTATGCTATAAATCACATGATCCGCAAAGAAATAAAGAGTAATCATATTGAATAACAGGTGTTGCAAGTCAACATGTAGAAACCCTGAGACCAACATACGAAGTTGTTCTCCACGTTTGATCCCTCCTACATTAAACTTATACGTCTCAAAAAAGGAGCGGTCCTTAAAGCCTTTAAAAGAGCAAAGTGCATTGAGAGCTATAATAATCAGGGTATAAATACTAATGTTCATAGGGATATATTAAATAAACTATATATTTGCGACTGTAAATTTAATCTTTTTAAATGCAATTACTAGCGTACATTTTTATTTACCCTATTTTGTGGTTTGTTTCTATTCTTCCTTTTCGATTGTTATACGCTGTGTCTGATCTTTTGTATATTTTGATGTACCATATTTTTAGATACAGAAAACAAACCGTTCAAGATAATCTTAGACTTGTGTTTCCTGAAAAGTCTGATTTAGAAATCAAGACAATTACTAAAAAATTCTTTCATCATTTTTGTGATATGATTTTAGAATCTATTAAATCTATGAATATTTCTTTAAAATCTATGAAGGCGCGTTATACCTTTAAAAATTTAGATATTATTAAGGATTTTGAAAAACAGAACAAAAGTATCGTTCTGATGTGTGCGCATTATGGTAGTTGGGAATGGATTTTTATCCTTCAAACCTATACGAGCCATCGCGGCTATGGCATCTACAAACGGCTTCAAAACAAGTATTTCGATCGCTTGATTAAGTCCATTAGAGCCCGTTACAATAGTTATTTAATTACTACCAAAGAAACATTTAAAGTCTTAGAAGAAGCTAAGAAAAATGGTATTCTATCCATGAATGGATTTGCTTCTGACCAATCGCCTAAGAAAAATAAAGCCTACCACTGGAATGAATTTATGGGTATCAAAGTCCCTGTTCATACAGGTGCCGAAATGTTAGCTAAAAAATTAGATATGCCCATCGTATTTTTTGCTGTAGAACGCAAAAAAAGAGGGTACTACGAGGCAACTTTTCAAACCCTTGCTGAAAACCCTACAGATTTTAAAGATTATGAAATCACTGATAAATTTCTAAAACTTGTTGAAAAACAAATCCACGAAGCACCCGAATATTACCTTTGGACGCACAAACGTTGGAAACATCGCGAGGGTTAAAGCCCTGCTATATTTTTTATTTCCTCAATAATATTATCTGCTAAAACATCTGCTTTCTTTTGAGAAGGTGCTTCTGTATAGATACGGATAATCGGCTCAGTATTACTTTTTCTTAAGTGCACCCATTCTGTTGGGAAATCAATTTTAACTCCATCAATAGTAGATATTTGTTCGTGCGCATACTTTGTTTCCATTGCTTCTAAAATAGCATCTACATCTATGGATGGATTTAAGTCAATTTTCTTTTTACTCATAAAATAAGATGGGTAGCCAGCTCTCAAGGTACTCACCGCTATTTTACGTTCCGCTAATAAACTTAAAAATAAAGCGACTCCGACCAAAGCATCACGTCCATAATGGGACTCCGGAAAGATGATACCTCCGTTGCCCTCTCCTCCAATGACCGCTTGGGTTGCTTTCATAGCATTGACCACATTCACTTCACCAACGGCACTCGCAGTGTAAGTTCCGCCATGTTTTTCGGTCACATCTCTCAATGCCCGTGTAGAACTGAGGTTACTCACTGTGTTTCCTGGGCGTTGACTTAATATATAATCAGCACAAGCAACTAACGTATATTCTTCACCAAACATAATTCCTTTTTCGTCCATAAATGCCAAACGATCCACATCTGGATCAACAGCAATTCCAAAATCGGCATTAGAAGAAACCACCTTTTCAGATAAATCGGTTAAATGTTGTTTCAGTGGTTCTGGGTTATGAGGAAATTGTCCGTTAGGCTCGCAATGTATTTTGACTGCTTCAACCCCTAAACGTTCCAATAGTAGCGGAATCGCAATTCCTCCAGTAGAATTCACTGCATCTACCACTACTTTAAATTTACAATCCGAAATGGCTTTTACATTTACAAATTCTAAATCCAATACTTCGTCTATGTGAATGTCAAAGTATGATTGATTTTCAGTGATGACTCCTAAGTCATCAACATCAGCGAATTCCATGGCATCGGCTTCAGCAATATCTAAAACACGTTGGCTATGCTCTGCATTTAAAAATTCACCATTCTGATCTAAAAGCTTTAAAGCATTCCATTGTTTTGGATTGTGACTGGCTGTTAAGATAATACCACCATCGGCTTTTTCTAAGGGAACAGCAATTTCAACAGTTGGTGTGGTTGATAAATCTAAATCAATCACATCAATACCCAAACCAATCAGAGTATTCATGACTAAATTTTGAACCATACTTCCCGAAATTCGGGCGTCTCTTCCAACAACCACACGGTAATTCTCTTTGGTCCGCTGTTGTTTGATCCACGTTCCATAAGCCGCAGCAAATTTTACAGTATCTATAGGAGTTAAATTGGTTCCAACGGCACCACCAATGGTCCCTCGTATTCCAGAAATTGATTTAATTAGTGTCATATGCAATATAAATTTCAACAAATATAAGGCTTCAAATCAATTATATTAAAATGTATTCATAATTTCGCTCTATGAATTACTTGGCACATATTTTACTTTCTGGAAACAATCCCGATATTATGATTGGAAACTTTATTGCAGACAGTATTAAAGGCTCAAAATACAACTCCTACCCTCTTCAAATACAGAAGGGAATTTTATTACACCGCCAAATTGATACGGCAACAGATGCACACCCTGCTTTTAGGCAAAGTACCAAAAGGCTTCACACAAACTACGGACATTATTCAGGGATTATAGTAGATATATTTTACGATCACTTTTTAGCTAAAAACTGGGCGGATTATTCGGACGTTCCTTTAGCCGATTACATTCAAACGTTTTATAAATTATTAAGAGATAACTTTGAAATACTACCCGAGAACATTCAAAAAATGGTACCTGTTATGATGGAAGGCAATTGGCTTTTGATTTATGCAGAACTAGAAGGTATTGACCGTGTGTTAGCAGGGATGAATCGGCGTACTAAAAACAGATCGGGAATGGATAAAGCAGGACAAGAATTAAAAGAATTCTACACCCTTTTTGAAGCCGACTTTAGACTGGTAATGAAAGACCTTCAGATACTTAGTGGTAATTTTTTAACGGATAGTAATATCAACTAATATAATTCCAGATGTTCTTATACTTACCCATTTTGATGTAGGTTTGAGCAATGGATTGATGTTTTGGATCTACTAATTTTGGATCGGCAACCAACACTTTTTTAGCCCAATGCCGTGCCAACGACAAAATGTCTTTATCTTTTACAATATTGGCGATTTTCATTTCTAAGACGCCACTTTGCTGAGTGCCCATCATATCTCCCGGACCACGGAGTCGTAAATCAACTTCCGCAATTTCAAATCCGTCACTTGAATGGACCATAGTTTTCATACGAGTTTTGCTGTTGTCCCCTAGTTTAGAGCCTGTCATTAAAATACAATAACTCTGCTCACTTCCACGTCCAACACGTCCTCTCAACTGATGGAGTTGCGACAATCCAAAACGCTCAGCACTTTCAATAATCATTACGGAAGCATTAGGCACATTAACGCCTACCTCAATCACGGTGGTGGCAACCATAATCTGTGTTTCACCTTTGACAAAACGCTGCATTTCAAATTCCTTATCAATAGGTTTCATCTGGCCATGTACGATGGATACTTGATAATTTGGCATTGGAAAATCACGTACAATACTTTCATAACCATCCATTAAATCTTTAAAATCCAAAGTTTCACTTTCATTGATTAAAGGGTATACAATATAAATTTGGCGGCCTTTTGCAATTTCATCTCTAATAAATCCAAGTACTTTCAGTCGGTTGGTATCAAAACGATGTACGGTTTTAATCGGTTTTCTACCAGCAGGCAACTCATCAATCACAGAAATATCTAAATCTCCGTAAACAGACATCGCTAAGGTTCTAGGAATCGGAGTTGCTGTCATTACCAAAATATGAGGTGGGCATACGTTTTTCTTCCAGAGTTTACTGCGTTGTGCCACTCCAAATCGATGTTGCTCGTCAATAATTGCCAAGCCAAGATTCTTAAACTTCACCTTATCCTCCAAAAGAGCATGCGTTCCAATAATAATCTGTAATTCGCCCGATTCTAACTGTTCATGAATGAGGCGTCGAGCCGCAGTTTTACTTGATCCTGTTAGTAATCCAATCTTAACACCTATCAAATCACAAAATGGTTTTAAGCCGTTGTAGTGTTGGAACGATAAAATTTCAGTGGGTGCCATCAGAGTTGCTTGAAAATTATTATCAATTGCAATCAACATAGACATCAAAGCTACAATGGTTTTCCCAGAGCCCACATCCCCTTGTAACAAACGATTCATTTGGGCATTACTGTCCATGTCAATCCTAATTTCTTTCAATACACGTTTTTGAGCATTGGTCAGTTCAAACGGTAAATGCTCGTTATAAAACGTATTAAAATAAGATCCTACGGTCTCAAACCGATAGCCCTTTATTTTAGTCTTATGGATGATATTTTTAAGAATGAGTTGAAGTTGGATGTAGAATAATTCTTCAAACTTTAATCGAAATTGCGATAAACTCAGCAGTTTTTGTGTCTTTGGAAAATGAATATTTAAAAGGGCTTCACCTTTAGAAATCAATTTTTGATGTTCCAATATTTCCGTAGAAAGGGATTCTTCAAATCGGCTATTTAATTGCAAGAACAGTTGTTCCATAATTTTACAAATGACACGGTTTGAAATACCTCGGTTGGCTAACTTTTCAGTAGATGGATAAATAGGTTGAATGGCTTTTGAAAGACTTTTATCGTACTCAGTTTTAAGTTCAATATCAGGGTGTGGCATGCTAAAAGTTCCATTATACAAGTTAATTTTTCCAAAAATCACATAATCTGTGTGGGTTTTAAGATGCTCACGAATCCATTTATGGCCTCTAAACCAAACCAGTTCCACATAACCCGTTTCATCCCTAAACGTCGCCACAAGTCGTTTTCCGCGTTTCTGACCTAGTTCTTTAAAACCTGTAATCTGTCCAACAATTTGAACTTCAGCATTGGAAGCATGAAGTTCTGAAATCTTATAAAAACGGGTGCGATCGATGTAGCGATTTGGAAATAAATTTATTAGGTCTTGGTAGGTGTGAATCCCTAATTCTTTACGCAATACTTCGGCACGCCCAGGCCCAACACCTTTCAGATAATCAATGGGGGTTTGAAGTAATGTGTTTTGCATCAATCCATTTTAATAGGTTAGTAAAAGACTCACTTCATTTTTTAAATACGCTAAAGCAACATTACTTGGCGACGGTATATCCATTGATTTTGTGAGAACTAATTCACGGAATTTATCTGCTGTGCTAGAATTATTTGAAATATCACAGTTTCTGATAAACTGAATGGTTGTATTTTTAGCGGTTAAAATGACATTCCAACATTCTTCTGACAGATATATTTGTTGTGCTAAATTATGTTCAAATTCTTGTTCGATAGTTTGAATGAGCAACTGCTCATAATCTTCTTTACGTTGAGAAATAGGTTGAATTCTAATCAATAAATTATTTGGAGCCATACGTTCTAAAACCAAGGTCAAACGTTCGTAAGCCTGAAGTTTTACAGGAAGTACTTCTTTTTGAAGTGATTTATGTAGTATGTAGTGACGGCGTTTATTTTCATTATTGGTGTATTCATTAAAAAATAAATAGGCTACCGCTCCTGTTAGAAGCGCAGGAATACAATACATGATAAGACTATAAAACTCAGTTTCCATTAAAATAAGTTATGTGTTGATTAATAAATGCCAAGTTAATAATTTCCTTCGATATAAAAGGATAAATTAATACGTTCAAACAGATTTAGTAACTTCCCTATAATTGTTTATAATTTATAGGAATTCATCTTAAAAATACGAATTACATTCCTTAATTTCACATCTTAGAAAAAATGAAATTTGAAACAATACTTAAGTCAACTTAACGAGGCACAATTAGCGCCCACCCTTCAAAAAGAAGGGCCAATGATTATCATCGCAGGTGCAGGTTCTGGAAAAACTAGAGTTCTCACCTATCGCATCGCCTATTTGATGAGTGAAGGAGTCGATCCCTTTAACATTCTGTCTCTTACTTTTACCAACAAAGCAGCTCGTGAAATGAAAACACGAATTGCTTCGATTGTAGGAGATAGCGAAGCCAAAAACTTATGGATGGGAACGTTTCACTCTGTATTTGCTAAAATTTTACGAATAGAAGCGGATAGATTGGGATATCCTTCCAATTTTACAATTTATGACACACAAGATTCTCAACGTTTAATTTCTTCAATTATAAAAGAGAAAAAATTAGATAAAGATATTTATAAATACAAGCAAGTCCAATCACGGATATCCTCTTACAAAAATAGTTTAATTACTGTAAAAGCCTATTTTCAAAACCCTGAACTCAAAGAGTCGGATGTCATGGCAAAACGTCCAGAAATGGGAGAGATTTATAAAGAATACGTATCTCGTTGTTTCAAGGCAGGTGCGATGGATTTTGATGATTTATTGCTTAAAACGAATGAGTTAATTACTAGGTTTCCAGAAGTATTGGCTAAGTATCAAGATCGTTTTCGGTATATTTTAGTAGATGAGTATCAAGATACCAACCATTCTCAGTATTTAATTGTGAGAGCACTTTCGGACCGTTTTCAAAATATTTGTGTGGTTGGAGATGATGCCCAAAGTATTTATGCCTTTCGAGGGGCAAACATCAATAATATTTTGAATTTCCAAAAGGATTATGACAACGTAAAAATGTTCCGACTGGAGCAAAATTACCGTTCGACTAAAAATATTGTCAACGCTGCCAATTCCATTATTGAAAAAAATCAAACTAAATTAGAAAAAGTAGTTTGGACAGCCAATGAAGAAGGTCCAAAAATCATTGTCAACCGTTCGTTGACGGATGGTGACGAAGGGCGTTACATAGCGAGTACCATTTTTGAAAACAAAATGCAAAACCAAGCCAAAAATGGTGAGTTTGCAGTATTGTATCGTACCAATGCACAGTCAAGATCCATTGAAGATGCTCTAAGAAAGCGTGGTTTAGAATATCGAATTTACGGGGGTTTATCCTTTTACCAACGAAAAGAAATAAAAGATGTCCTCTCCTATTTGCGCATTATTATCAATCCTTCAGATGAAGAGGCTTTAAAACGAATTATTAATTTCCCCGGACGTGGTATTGGTCAAACCACAGTTGACCGCTTAATTGTATCTGCAAATGAACACAATAAATCCATTTTTGAAATCCTTAAACACCTTAACGAGTTTCCCATAAATATCAATGCTGGAACGAAGACCAAACTTCAAAACTTTACAACAATGATTGAAAGTTTTAAAGTGATGAGTCAAACGGCAAATGCCTTTGATTTGGCGGAGCATGTATGTAAAGTTAGTGGGTTGATCCAAGAGTTTAAAAAAGATGGCACTCCAGAAGGTATTTCTAGAATGGAAAACATCGAAGAATTGCTTAATGGTATCAAAGATTTTGTAGAAGGGCAGCAAGAACTAGCAGATTCTACAGGATCGATAGCTGAGTTTTTAGAAGATGTTGCTTTGGCAACTGACTTGGATAACGAAGAAGGAGAAGATAGTGATAAAGTAGCACTGATGACCATTCATTTAGCGAAAGGGTTGGAATTTCCTTATGTATATATTGTGGGTTTAGAAGAAGATTTATTTCCGAGTGCCATGAGCATGAGTACTCGCGAAGAGTTGGAGGAAGAGCGTCGTTTATTTTATGTGGCTTTAACTCGTGCTGAAAAACAAGCCTACCTCACCTATGCGCTTTCTCGTTACCGTTGGGGAAAACTTGTGGATTCAGAACCGAGTCGATTTATCGAAGAAATTGATGAGCAATATTTGGAAATTGTAACTCCCAAAGAAGAACGCCGTTTCAATCCGATGTTGAGTGCTGACATATTTGGAGATGTTGAACCTAATACAGTGCGTTATAAGAAGCCTGCTTACATGAAAGCAAAGCCAAAGGCACCTGAAAAATTTAAAATTTCAACACCCAAAAATTTAAAAAAAGTGAGTGAAACAAAATCCACTACTAACTTATTTGACAATAAATTAATTGTAGGTGATGTTGTAAATCATCAACGGTTTGGAAAAGGAACTGTTTTAAGTATTGAAGGAAAAGCAGCAGATTTAAAAGCTGAAATTAAATTTGAAACGGGAGGCATTAAAAAGTTATTACTACGTTTTGCTAAACTTGAAATTATTTCATAAAAGCACTAACTATTATGGCAGAACTTCTCAAAATATATCCTGAAAATCCAAATCCAAAAGCCATTGAAAAAGTGGTTGAAGTACTTAAAAGGGGCGGACTAATTATCTATCCAACAGATACTGTTTATGGATTGGGATGTGACATCACCAATGTTAAGGCTTTGGAACGCGTTGCTAAAATTAAGGGAATCAAATTGGAACGATCCAATTTCTCGTTTATTTGCCACGACCTGAGTAATTTGAGTGATTATGTCACCCAAATTGAGACCCCAATATTTAAACTTTTAAAACGAACTCTTCCTGGACCTTATACCTTTATTCTTCCTGGTGCAAATACGTTGCCTCACCCCTTTAAGAAAAAGAAAACGGTAGGGATTCGAATTCCAGACAACTCAATTGCATTAGAAATTGTAGAGACTTTAGGAAATCCAATAGTATCTACATCTATTCGTGATGATGATGAAATTTTGGAATACACCACAGATCCAGAGCTGATATTTGAAAAATGGAATGCGAAAGTTGATCTGGTGATTGATGGTGGTTATGGTGGTAACCAACCGTCAACAGTAATAGAAGTGAATGGTACAGAAATTAGTGTTATTAGAGAAGGAAAAGGAAGTGTTGATATATTTTAATCGCAAATAATTAAGCGCATATAGAATAATTTTATGAGTAAATTTGACGAATTTATTGAAGTAAAAGGTGCTAGAGTACACAATTTAAAAAACATTGATGTAAAGATTCCTCGGGATCAATTGGTAGTGATTACAGGGCTTTCAGGAAGTGGTAAATCGTCCCTAGCATTTGATACGATTTATGCTGAAGGTCAACGCCGTTATATAGAAACATTTTCTGCTTACGCACGTCAATTTTTAGGAAGTTTAGAACGACCTGATGTAGATAAAATTGATGGACTATCACCAGTCATTGCGATTGAACAAAAAACAACAAGTAAATCGCCACGATCTACCGTTGGAACCATCACCGAAATTTATGATTTTTTAAGGTTATTGTTTGCAAGAGGGGCTGATGCTTACAGTTATAACACTGATGAAAAAATGGTGAGTTACAACGATGTGCAAATCAAAGATCTGATATTGGAATCCTTTGATGGAAAACGCATCTCGATTTTATCACCTGTAATCCGTTCTCGAAAAGGGCATTACAGAGAATTGTTTGAACAAATTGCAAAACAAGGATTTGTAAAAGTTCGAACAGACGGAGTAATTGTTGATATTACTAAAGGAATGAAGCTCGATCGTTATAAAATGCATGACATCGAAATTGTTATTGATAGACTTAAAATTGACGCAAGTACACAATCTACAAGTAGACTGAACGAAAGTATCAATACAGCCATGTACCATGGCGAAAATGTACTAATGATAATTGATGAAGATTCTAAAGAGATTCGATATTTTAGTCGAAATTTGATGTGTCCCACTTCTGGAATTTCCTACCCAAATCCAGAACCCAATAACTTTTCATTCAATTCCCCCAAGGGTTCTTGTCCAGCTTGCAGCGGTATAGGAACGCTATATAAAGTTAATGAGACCAAAATTATACCTGACACGAGTTTATCTATAAAAAATGGAGGTCTTGGACCTCAAGGAGTTCAAAAAGATACTTGGTTATTTAAACAATTAGAACTCATTGGACGTCGCTTTAATTTTAAACTTTCAGATCCTATTTCAAGTATTCCGAAAGCTGCTTTAAATATTATTTTACATGGTGGGAAAGATGACTTCTCGGTAGACAGTAAAACCTTAGGTGTTTCTCGAAATTACAATATTGATTTTGAAGGCATTGCTAATTTTATCGAAAGTCAGTACAAGAATACCGATTCCACGTCTATACAACGTTGGGCTAAAAACTATATGGATAATATCAAATGTCCAACTTGCCAAGGATCTCGACTTAAAAAAGAATCGTTATACTTCAAAATAAATTCTAAAAACATCGCTGAACTTTCACAAATGGATGTGGTGGACTTAGCCGAATGGTTTAAAGATTTACCAAATCATCTCTCTAAAAGTCAAGAAATAATTTCAAAAGAAATTCTAAAAGAAATTTCTACGCGATTACAATTTCTTTTAGATGTAGGATTAGATTATTTATCAATCAATAGAAGTTCCAAATCGCTTTCTGGAGGCGAAGCCCAACGGATCCGTTTGGCAACACAAATAGGATCACAACTGGTGGGTGTTTTATATATTTTAGATGAACCTAGCATTGGTTTACACCAGCGAGATAATGAAAAACTGATTAAATCTTTGATATCTTTAAGAGATGTAGGGAATTCAGTGATAGTAGTTGAACACGATAAAGACATGATTGAACAAGCAGATCATGTGATAGATATTGGTCCAAAAGCTGGCAAGCATGGTGGCGAAATTATCAGTCAAGGAACTCCAAAAGACATCTTGAATAGTGGTACAATGACTGCGGATTATTTGTGTGGACTCAAAGAAATTGAAATCCCCAAAAAACGTCGAGATGGAAATGGAAAAATCTTGGAACTCAAAGGGTGTACAGGAAATAATCTTAAAAATGTATCTATAAAATTACCATTAGGTAAAATGATAGGAATTACCGGCGTTTCTGGGAGTGGTAAATCAACTTTAATAAACCATACCCTCTACCCTATTTTAAATAATTATTATTTTCATGGGGTCATGGAGCCAATGCCCTATAAATCTATTAAAGGTTTAGAGCATTTAGATAAAGTGATTGATATCAATCAATCGCCAATTGGAAGAACCCCGCGAAGTAATCCTGCAACATATACAGGGGTTTTTGGAGAAATTAGAGCGTTATATGCCAAAATTCCGGAAGCAATGATTAGGGGGTATAAACTAGGTCGATTTAGTTTTAATGTAGTTGGTGGGCGTTGTGAAACTTGCAAAGGAGGTGGTTTGAGAGTCATTGAAATGAACTTTTTACCAGATGTTTATGTCGAATGTGAATCATGCCAAGGAAAACGATTTAATAGAGAAACTTTAGAAATTAGATATAAAGGAAAATCTATCAGTGATGTTTTAAATATGACCATTAATGAAGGTGTTGATTTTTTTGAACATATTCCAAAAATTTATCGAAAATTAAAAACAATTAAAGAAGTTGGATTAGGATATATTACGCTAGGTCAACAAAGTACCACTCTTTCTGGAGGAGAAGCGCAAAGAATAAAGTTAGCAACTGAATTGAGTAAGCGGGATACAGGTAACACAATTTATATTTTAGATGAACCTACTACAGGATTGCATTTTGAAGATATTCGAGTTTTGATGGATGTACTCAATAAATTAGTTGATAAAGGAAATACTGTTATCATTATAGAACATAATTTAGATGTGATTAAAACGGTGGATTATATCATAGATATCGGACCAGAAGGTGGAAAAGGTGGTGGTAACATTGTTGTTAAAGGAACGCCAGAAGATGTCATTAAAAACAAATTGAGCCATACCGCTCGGTTTTTAAAAAAAGAATTACATTAGTAGGCATTAAAAAATTGAACTATGAGAACTGAACAGAAACACAAAGGATGGAATGAAATAAAAACAAATGATTCTTGGGCTATTTTTAAAATCATGGGGGAATTTGTGAACGGGTTTGAAAAAATGAGTAGAATTGGACCATGTGTTTCTATTTTTGGTTCTGCACGAACTCCTACTGAAGATACCTATTATAAATTATCAACTGAAGTTGCTGCTGCCATTGTAGAAGCTGGCTACGGAGTCATTACGGGAGGTGGACCAGGAATTATGGAAGCTGGAAACAAAGGCGCACATCTTGCAGGAGGAACATCTGTTGGACTTAACATTGAACTTCCTTTTGAACAACACAACAATCCTTATATAGATCGCGACAAGAGTTTAGATTTTGATTATTTTTTTGTTAGAAAAGTGATGTTTGTCAAATATTCTCAGGGTATCGTTGTGATGCCAGGAGGGTTTGGAACACTAGATGAATTATTTGAAGCTATTACATTAATTCAAACTAAAAAAATTGAAAAATTTCCAGTTATTTTGGTAGGCTCTACTTTTTGGAATGGATTGCTAGTATGGATAAAAGCAACTTTATTGGAACGTTTTGAAACCATTAGTGCCAAAGATTTAGACTTGATTCATGTCGTAGATACTTCAGAAGAAGTCATAGCAATTCTAAATAATTTTTATAACAAATATCAATTAAGCCCGAATTTTTAATTGTACAAAACTAAATTTTTGAATCTAAAACTATTATTCAAGCCCCTACTAATTCTTATTCTATATGTGAGTGCATCCTCAGTCTTTGGGCAACATGCCATGCAAATAGAAGCTATCTTTGATATAGATACAAATACTGTTACTATTAATCAAAGAGTAGAGTATCAAAACAATTCTAACGAGAGCTTAAATGAGTTATATTTTAATGATTGGACTTCTAGCTATAGTAGCCCAACGACTCCTTTAGCCAACCGTTTTGTAGAAGAATTCAAAAACGACTTACTTTCCGTAAAACCTAAGGATAGAGGCTACACCAAAATTAATAAAATTAAAAACTCTAATGGGACTCTTGTAGAGTACAGCTATCCAGAAAACCAACCTGATATATTAAAAGTCAAGCTAGAAACTACTCTTTTACCAAATACTACAACCACACTTCATTTTGAATATACTCTTCAAATTCAAAGCAATCGGTTTACAGGTTTTGGAGTCACACCAGATGGAGATTACAATTTAAATTATTGGTATTTGTCCCCTGCTGTATATGAAAATTCTCAATGGAAATTGTACAGTAATAAAAATATCGAAGATTATTACACTCCACCTTCTTCAATTAACCTAAGTATCAATATTTCTGAGAACTACGAAGTTGCATCTGAATTGAATTTAATATCCAAACAAAAAAAACTAAAAAAAAATACGTATTATTTTACAGGTGAAAAACGCACAGACTGTCGTCTTTACATCGCCAAAACTCCTTTTTTTAGAATCAATGTTCATAACTTAAACATCATAACAGAAAGCTATAAAAACACAAGTACTTTAGAGCAAATAGATTTATTTAAAAAAGTTGTTGGGTTTTTAAATACAAAACTGGCACCTTATCCGCAGGATAATCTGTTAATTACAAATACAGATTTGAGTAAATATCCTATTTATGGTTTAAATATCATTCCAGATTTTTTAGCTCCCTTTTCTAAACAATTTAAATATGAACTCAATCTTTTAAAAAACTTAACCAGGCTCTACTTAAAACGACACTTGAAAATAAATCCAAAAGAAGAGTATTGGTTACAAGCAGGTTTTGAGAATTTTATATTAATGAAATATGTTGAACAATTTTATAAAGATGAAAAATTAATAGGGAAATTATCAAATGTTTGGGGAATAAAATCTTATAATTTAGCAAAACTGAAGTTTAATGACCAATATCCTTTGACGTATTTACATATGGTCAGGACGGGACGTGATCAAGCACTAACAACACCAAAAGATGAACTTTTAAAATTTAATACTAATTTATCGAGCAAATATAAAGCAGCTTTAGGGCTTTTATACCTCGAAGATCTTATTGAGGATTCAAGTGTTGAGGAATGGATAAAATCTTTTATCAATGATACAGATCAGAAACTTTTAACAACAGATCGATTCAAAGCCTATCTAAAAACAAAAACTTCAAAAGATATCAATTGGTTTTTTGATTCTTATTTGGTCGACTCTCAACAAATTGATTATAAAATTACTAAGGCAAAAAGTACTAAAGATTCCATCTATTTTACTGTTAAAAACAAAAAGAATGGAAAAGGACCTATTTCTCTTTTCATGCTCAAGGATGGAAAAGTCATTTCAAAACAGTGGCTCACAAAAATTGGAGCAAAAAAACAGTTTGTCATTCCCAACAATTTAGCAGATAAATTGGTGCTCAATTATGATAAAAAAGTACCTGAATTTGATTTAAGAAACAATTGGAAGTCAATAACAAGAAATTCTTTAACAAATAAGCCCTTACAACTTCGTCTTTTTAAAGATGTAGAGTCTGCTCATGACAATCAATTGTATTTTTTACCGATCATGGAATTTAAAAACATCTATGATGGACTAAATTTAGGAATGAACATTAATAATAAAGGAGTTTTAAATAAACCCTTTTTATTTGGTATCTCCCCAATATACAGTGTAAATTCAAATGCTCTTACGGGCAGTGTACAGGTTTTACATAATACTTTTTTTGAGGATCAAAACTTATATAATATCAATATTGGAATGGCTGTGATCCGTTCAAGTTTTGCCGAAAATGCGTTTTTAACTAAAACTGTTCCGTATGTTAATGTTAATTTTAGGGACGCAACAAACCTGAGATCAAACGAATTAAAAAGTCTTAGTCTTAGATATGTTGGTATTGAAAAAGATTTTGTGGAAATTGAAGACGATGAAACGACTGCCCCACCATATAGAGTATTTAATATTAGATATATTGATGCTAATAATGGTTTTAAAAGATATCATAAATGGTTTTTGGATGCACAGTTTTCAGACAATTTCGGAAAACTATCCTTCAATTACGAAATTAGAAGACGCTCCAATAAAAATCAATTTTACAATGTTAGAGTTTATGCAGGAGCTTTCTTATATTCAAAAATTCCATCAAACGAACAAAACTTTGATTTTGCTTTAGACCGCCCAACTGACTATTTATTTGATTATAATTATCTGGGACAATTTGAATCTACAGGAATATTTAGTCAGCAACTTATTATAGCAGAAGGAGGATTCAAATCAAAACTTGATACCGCATTTGCAAATGAATGGTTAACGTCCTTAAATGCAAGTGCTTCAATTTGGAAATTTCTACAAGTATATGGAGATGTTGGAGTACTTAAAAATAAGGGACATAACCCCTTGTTTGTGTATGATGCTGGGATTCGACTGAACTTAATTACAGATTATTTTGAAATCTATTTTCCATTCTATTCTAACTTAGGATGGGAAATTGACCAAGCTCAATACAGTCAAAAAATTCGATTTGTATTTACTGCAGAACCCAAAGCACTTTTAGGGTTGTTTCGAAGGGAGTGGTTTTAATAAAATATTAACTTGTTAAATTAAACTGGTTTAATAAATTTCAACTTAAGTCTGTCCATTAATTATCATTGCAAAGCATAGGACAAAGCCTTGAAATATTTTATATTTGCACTTTACTAGAATTATTTAAGAATGCAAACCAAAGACCTTACTAAAGACATCACATTTGAGGACTTCAAAACTGAAGTGCTAAATGATTATACTGTAGCAGTCACTAGTAGAGAATGCAGTCTTCTTGGACGACGTGAAGTCTTAACAGGAAAAGCTAAATTTGGGATTTTTGGAGATGGAAAAGAACTGCCACAATTAGCTTGGGCAAAAGCATTTCAGAATGGTGATTTTAGATCTGGCTATTACAGAGATCAAACCTTTATGATGGCGATTGGAAAACTCAGTATAGAACAATTCTTTTCTGGGCTTTTCGGTACTACAGATATCAACCAAGATCCTATGAGTGCTGGAAGACAAATGGGAGGGCATTTTACAACTCATTCTTTAGATGAAAATTTTAATTGGAAAAATTTAACACAACAACCAAATTCAAGCTCAGACATTTCTCCTACTGGGGCTCAAATGCCACGCTTATTGGGATTGGCACAAGCGTCAAAAATATATCGTAATCTTGAAAATATAGATTCAGAAAAATTTTCTAACTCAGGAAATGAAGTTGCATGGGGTACCATTGGAAATGCTAGTACCAGCGAAGGTGTGTTTTTTGAAACTATTAATGCTGCTGGAGTACTTCAAGTTCCCATGGTTATCAGTGTTTGGGACGATGAATACGGAATTTCTGTACATGCAAAACACCAAACCACAAAAGAAAATATTTCTGAAATTCTAAAAGGTTTTCAGAGGGATTCTAAAAATAAAGGCTACGAAATTTTGAAAGTGAAAGGCTGGGATTATGTAGAACTCATAAACACCTATCAAAAAGCCAGTCAACTGGCAAGAGCCGAACATGTTCCTGTATTAATTCACGTTGACGAACTCACACAGCCCCAAGGACATTCTACATCAGGATCTCATGAAAGATATAAAAATTCAGATCGTTTAACTTGGGAGAAATCAAATGATTGCAATTTCAAATTTAGAGATTGGATCATCTCTAATGACATCGCTACAGAAGATGAAATGATGGCAATTGATCGCAGTGCAAAAAAGAACGTTAAAGAAGGTAAGTTAAAAGCATGGAAGAAATTTTATGAACCTTTAGAAAATGAAAAAAAAGAGGCTTTAAGACTTATGAAGTCTGTAGCTCAAATTACATCACAAAAAGCTTTCATTAATAAAAAAATAACTCAACTAGAGCTTCTTCATGACCCTTTACGAAAAGATATCATCAGTTCTGCTCGACATATTTTAAAACATTTAATACATGAAAATTCTTCAGAAAAACACGACTTAGTACAATGGATTAACACCTATTTTGAAGAAATCCAACCTAAATACAGTAAACTCCTATACAGTGAATCAAATTCAAGAGCCACCAATATTTCAGAAGTGCTTCCTGTTTATGACAATACATCAAAACTAGTAGATGGTCGTGTCATATTAAGAGATAATTTTGATAAAATATTAAGTAAATATCCAGAAGTTTTAATTTTTGGAGAAGATACAGGGACAATTGGAGATGTCAATCAAGGACTAGAGGGCTTACAAGAAAAGTATGGTGAAATGAGAGTTTCTGACACTGGAATTCGAGAAGCAACTATCATAGGACAAGGAATTGGAATGGCTTTAAGGGGGCTAAGACCCATAGCTGAAATCCAATATCTTGATTATATGGTCTATGCACTTCAAATCATCAGTGATGATTTGTCAACCTTACATTACCGAACGTTTGGAAAGCAAAAAGCTCCTTTAATTATTCGAACTCGTGGTCATCGTTTGGAAGGTATCTGGCATTCTGGCTCTCAGTTAGGTGGAATTCTTAACCTTATTAGAGGTGTACTCGTATTGGTGCCTAGAAATATGACTAAAGCTGCAGGGTTTTACAATACGCTTTTAGAAAGTGATCAACCAGCAATGGTAGTTGAATGTTTAAATGGATATCGCTTAAAAGAAAAAGAACCTTCAAACTTGGGAGAATTTAGAACTCCTGTAGGTCTTGTAGAAACAATCAAACAGGGCGCAGATCTAACCATTGTATCATATGGATCTACTTTACGCATTGTGGAACAAGCTGCAAAAGAACTATTAGAAGTTGATATTGATGTTGAAATTATAGACATTCAATCACTTATCCCTTTTGATCTTCAAAAAGACATATCAAAAAGTGTAGAAAAAACAAATCGTATTCTTATTGTTGACGAAGATGTTCCAGGAGGTGCCTCTGCATATATCCTTAATGAAATTTTAGAACATCAAAACGTTTATCAAAACTTAGATAGTAAGCCTCAAATTCTCACCGCTAAAGAACACCGTCCAGCATATGGCACGGATGGAGATTATTTTAGCAAACCATCTGAAGATGATGTATTTGAAAAAGTTTACAGTATATTTCACGAAATGGATCCCTCCTCTTTTCCTAAATTAAGATAGTAAATTACACTAATCTAAACTTTGCATTTGCAAAACTTAGACTAAAATCGTAACATTACATATCATAATTTTTGACCACCTCTCCTATGAAAAGCCAAGACATAATCCCAAATAAACCTTCAGACAATTCTATTATTGAAAACAAAGAATTAAGTATCTGGGAAGCTCTTATCCCTGTTATTGCACTTGTAATAATGTTGTTTTATAATGTGTTTTTTGTTTTTGGAGATGACGCTCTTAGTGGAAGTAATCAATTTATATTGATATTAGGTGCCGCAGTCGCCGCTATTGTTGGGTTTTACAATAAAGTTACTTACAAACAAATGTTAGAGGAAATTGCAGAAAATGTAAAATCAACAACTGGAGCACTTTTAATTTTATTAATGGTAGGAGCTTTGGCAGGTACGTGGCTCATTAGTGGCGTCATTCCTTCAATGATTTATTATGGGTTACAAATCTTAAACCCCACCTTTTTTCTTGTTGCATCCGTCATTATTTGTGCAATTATTTCGATTGCGACAGGAAGTAGTTGGACCACCTCTGCAACGGTTGGAATTGCATTAATAGGAATTGGAAACACCTTAGGAATTTCACCGGGAATGACTGCTGGAGCGGTTTTATCTGGTGCTTACTTTGGAGATAAAATGTCTCCATTAAGTGATACTACAAATTTAGCCCCTGCTATGGCGGGGAGTGAACTATTTGACCACATAAAATATATGGCTTACACAACAGTACCTACCATAATAATAACTCTAATTATTTTTTTAATAATTGGTCTTAATATAGATACAACTGGAACACCAGATATTTCAGATAAACTACAAGCTATTGACGGTGCATTTAATATTTCTCCATGGCTATTTAGTGTCCCTATTTTGGTGATTTTTCTGATTGTAAAAAAAACACCTCCCTTAATTGCATTACTTATAGGAACGTTGTTGGGAGCAATAGCTGCCGTTATTGCACAACCACAAATTATAATGGCAATTGCAGAAACGAATACATTGAGTTTTGAAGCTGCTTACAAAGGCATTATGAAAGCGATAACAGTAGACACAGCTGTTGAAACTACTAGTATAGAACTTAATGATTTATTTACTTCTGGTGGGATGAATGGGATGTTAGGAACTATTTGGTTAATCGTTTGTGCCATGGTATTTGGAGGCGTTATGGATGCTATAGGTGCGCTTGCTCGTATTAGCAAAGCCTTACTAAGTTTAGCAACCACAACTTTTGGATTATTTGCGAGTACAGTTGCCAGCTGTTTGGCATTGAATGTCACCGCATCCGATCAATATTTGGCATTAGTAGTCCCTGGGAAAATGTTTAAAAAAGCATATAAAGATCGGGGCTTAGCACCTGAAAACTTAAGCCGTACACTTGAGGATTCTGGAACCGTAACATCCGTTTTAGTTCCTTGGAATACTTGTGGCGCTTATCAAAGTGGGGTACTTGGCGTTTCCGTAGCAGATTATTTTGTTTTTGCATTTTTTAATTGGATCAGTCCGTTTATGACCTTATTATTTGCGGCATTTTCCATCAAGATTAAACAACTAAAAAAGAGCTAATTAGGTTTTACATTAGAAGAATCATTTATGTTTATAGCAGTATAGGAAATTATAATTTTTCTACACCAAAATAAGTGATAGGTTGCCTTATCTTTGTTCTTATATATCTAATAAATAAACAATAAAATATTATGGCAATTGTAGGAAAAAAATTCCCAAACCTAAGTGTGGATGCAATGAATGAAATGGGCGATACTTTTAAAGTAAATGTTCTAGAAGAAGCAATCAACAACAAGAAAAAAGTACTTTTATTCTGGTATCCAAAAGATTTTACTTTTGTATGCCCAACAGAACTACATGCTTTTGAAGCTGCTAAAGCTGAATTTGAAAAGAGAAATACAATCGTAATTGGAGCATCTTGTGATACACCTGAAGTTCATTTCGCTTGGTTGTCAACAGCAAAAGATAATGGTGGTATTGAAGGAGTAACCTACCCTATCTTAGCAGATTCTAACAGAAATTTAGCATCAACACTTGGGATACTAGACATATCTAATGAAACCTACAATGAGGAAACTGGAGTAGTACTTGTAGAAGGTGACAACGTTACTTACAGAGCAACTTACATTATTGACGAAGAAGGAACAGTGGTTCACGAGAGTGTAAACCATATGCCACTTGGTAGAAATGTAGCTGAATTTTTAAGGCTTGTAGATGCCTACACACACGTACAAGAAAAAGGAGAAGTATGTCCTGCTAACTGGGAAGAAGGCAAAGATGCTATGGAACCAAATGCTAAAGGAACTGCTAGCTATTTAGCATCTCATTAAAACTAATATATCATGCAAGAAATTTCTGAAGACAATTTGCAAACTATTATTTCTGACAATTCATTTGTGGTAGTTCAATACTCTGCAACATGGTGTGGAAATTGCAGGATTATGAAACCAAAGTTTAAAAAGTTAGCTTCTGAAATGACCGAAGCAACCTTTGTGATTGTGGATGCTGAAAAATTTCCCGAAAGTAGAAAACTTGCAACGGTAGACAATTTGCCTACTTTTGCTGTTTTTAAATCAGGTCAATTTATAAACCAAACGCAAACGAATAAGTTTGACGTGCTAAAAGCACTAGTAGATGAAACTGCCAGTAATTAAACATTTAACGCAATTTATTGAGGTTAACGACGAAGATTATATTGTTGAAACCCTTGAAACTTTAGAAGCACTTACCGAAGTTCCTAGTCTAAAAGATGAAGAATTGGATGTGATTGGAGAATTAATCTCTAATATGTATGGGGCGCTCGAAGTTCATAAAATGGTTAAAGAAGGTATGCCACAAAAAGAAGCTTTGAATAGCTTTATGAAACGGGTCTTAGGATCGATTGATTCCTAATAATTTTCATCGAAATTTTAAGCCGCTTCTACAACGAAGCGGCTTTTTTTTGGTATATTTATAACTAGAAAAAGCCCCAAAGCCAATTCTTCAGAATTAAAAACTGTTAAAAATGTAGCTAAAACATTTAAATCAGAAACATGAAACCTATAGAATGCCAAGAAGACATCCATCTTTTAGTCAATACATTTTACTCTAAAATTAGAAAAGATGAATTATTAGGACCTATTTTTAATTCTCATATTAGTGAGAATCAGTGGCCGCATCACTTAATAAAATTGACCGATTTTTGGGAAACGAATTTATTTGGAGTTCGTAAATTCAAAGGGAGTCCCACTAAAAAACATCTAAAGGTTGATGAAAACTTAGACTATCGTATAGACGCACTTCATTTTGGAAAATGGCTAAATTTATGGGTGGAAACTATTAATGAATTATTTACAGGTGAACGTGCGGACAAAGCTATATACATGGCACGTAAAATGGCGACAGGTCAGTATTTGACCTTATGGAATCAAAAACCAGATAACAGAAAACAAAATAAGTTATAGTAAAAAAAGAGCCTTCTCAAATGAGAAGGCTCTTTTGGAATTATAAAGATTTATAGAAAATTATTTCCCGTCCATCTTGTCTTTCAGTGCTTGTAAAGCATCGTTGGCATCACCTAAAGTCGGTTTTGCTTCTGCTGCACTACTTGCTGCTTTTTTAACGGCTGCATTCACATGTTTAACTTCTTCTGCTTTAAATAGAGCAGTATGTGAAGCTACAACACGTTTGAATTCTTTGTTAAATTCAATGATTACAAACTCAGTTTCTTCACCTTTTTTGAGCTTAGTCCCATCTTCTTTTTCAAGATGACGTGAAGGAACAAATGCAATAACATCTTCGTTGAATTTCACAGTCGCACCTTTATCTACAATCTCTTCTATAGAAGCTGTATGCTTAGTGTTTAATGCAAATTCAGTCTGATATTTATCCCAAGGGTTATCTGTTGTTTGTTTGTGACCTAAGCTTAATTTTCTAGCTTCTACGTCTAATTCAAGAACAACAACTTCTAAGTTGTCTCCTACAGCACAAAACTCACTTGGATGTTTCACTTTCTTAGTCCAAGATAAATCAGAGATATAAATTAATCCATCAATACCTTCTTCTAATTCAACAAAAACACCAAAGTTTGTGAAGTTTCTTACAATTCCAGTATGCTTAGAAGCTACTGGGAATTTAGAGGTAATATCTGTCCAAGGATCAGCAGATAATTGCTTGATACCTAATGACATTTTACGATCTTCTCTATCTAAAGTTAAGATCTGAGCTTTAATTTTATCGCCTACTTTAACGAAATCTTGTGCAGAACGTAAGTGTGTTGACCAAGACATTTCAGAAACGTGTATTAAACCTTCAACTCCTTCTACTACTTCAATAAATGCACCATAATCAGCAATGACTACAACTTTACCTTCAATTTCGTCTCCAATTTTAACATCTTCACCAAGGGCATCCCATGGGTGTTTGCTTAATTGTTTAAGACCTAATTGAATTCTAGATTTATTTTCATCAAAGTCAAGAATTACAACGTTTAGTTTTTGATCTAGTTCTACAATCTCACTTGGATGGTTGATTCTTGACCAAGAAAGATCTGTAATATGAACGAGTCCATCGACACCACCAAGATCCATAAAGACTCCATAAGAAGTAATGTTTTTAACAACCCCTTCAAGAACTTGACCTTTTTCTAATTGACTAATAATTTCTTTCTTCTGGATTTCGATATCTGCTTCAATAAGCGCTTTGTGCGAAACAACAACGTTTTTGAATTCGTGGTTGATTTTTACCACTTTGAATTCCATTGTTTTGTTTACATACTGATCGTAATCTCTAATTGGCTTCACATCGATTTGTGATCCTGGTAAGAAAGCTTCAATACCAAATACATCAACGATCATACCTCCTTTTGTACGACATTTCACAAAACCATTTACAATTTCTCCAGTTTCATTTGCTGAGATCACACGATCCCATGCTTTGATAACTCTTGCCTTACGGTGAGAAAGAATCAATTGACCAGTTGCATCTTCGCGCACATCAATTAAAACTTCTACTTTATCTCCAATTGCAAGGTTTGGATTGTATCGAAATTCGTTTAATGAAATAACTCCTTCAGATTTTGCATTGATATCAATAATCGCATCACGATCAGAAATATGAATAACAGTACCTTCAACAACCTGATCATCAAGTGTATCTACAAAATTACTTGCAACTAACTTTTCAAATTCGTCAAGTTTAGCATCGTCAACAGGATCAATACCCTCTTCGTAATTATGCCAGTTAAAATCTTTTAGGAATTGCTCAGGATTTGCTTGAGCTTCGTTTACTTGTGGCGTTTCTACTGCGGTAGTTTCTGCAGTAACTTCTTCCACATTTGTGTTTTTTTCTTCAGCCATGGCTGTTTAAAAATTTGTATTTTACAGAAGTTAGATTCGATTAAGCCCTTCTATAAAAGTGTTATTAAATTAAGTTAATTCCTTTTACTGAATCTATTATTTGCTAAAAGGAGTGCAATGTTACGATTTATAAACAATGTTTCCAAATGATTTCTTACCTGTTTTCCAGAGAGAACTTGTGTAAGTTATAATTTTGAAGCTACAAGAGCTAAAACTTTGTCAAATTGCTGATCTAAACTCAAGTTCGAGTTGTCAATTTCTATAGCATCGGTTGCTTTAAATAGTGGAGAATCTTCTCGTGTAGAATCAAGATAATCTCGTGAAGTAATATTCTTTAGGACATCTTCAAAAGTAACCAAAGCCCCCGACTCTATCAATTCGTCAAAACGACGTTGGGCACGCGTATTTGCTGAAGATGTCATAAATAGTTTTAATTCGGCATCTGGAAAAACAACCGTACCAATGTCTCTTCCATCCATTACAATTCCTTTTTGAGCTCCCATTTGTTGCTGTAATGCAACCAATTGTTGGCGAATTTCTGGAACAGTCGCTACCCTACTCACTGTATTTGATACCTCCATAGATCTAATTTCAGTATTCACATTTACTCCATTCAAATAAATTTCGGAGACTTTTAATAGTTCATTGTAATGAAAAGAAACACTAATTTTTGGTAAATTATTTATGAGTGCAACTGTATTTAATTCGTTGTTTTCTATTAAATTATTTTGTAACGTATACAAAGCAACAGCCCGATACATAGCTCCCGAATCTACATAAATATACTGAAGTTTTTGAGCTAATTGTTTAGCTAGCGTACTTTTTCCTGTTGATGAAAATCCATCTATGGCAATTGTTATTTTTTTCACTATTGTAAATTTATTTGAAGACCCAGAAAACTTGTATTTGCCGCAGATGAATAGCGGGCATGTGTATAACTAAATCTAAATTTATTAAATTTCAAGCCAACTCCAAAAGAAAGCCCAGAAAAATTTCGTTGTTCTAAAATTTTTAACTCTGCTGCTCTTCTAAAACTATATCCCAATCTAATATTAAATCCTCTATCAGGAAATAATTCTGCACCAACAATAGTATGTCGTAAAACATTACTGAAAAAACCCACTTCTTCAGGCGTTTGAGTGCCATTTAAATCTGTGGTACCTCTCGCTGGGTTTACAGATGCGATGGGCCATTGTTGTAAATTCTCAAATGTCACATGCCATCTTAATGGTACATTTTCTAGTTTTTGAGAAAATCCAAGATCAACTTCAAATGGCAAAGATTCTTTGGTTCCTGCATAAGTTGTTAATTGTGTTCCAAAATTGCGAATTACAAATGCAGCATTAAAATTTAAATATTCATTTATATATATAAACCCGATATCAGTAGCAATACCTAAAGAATTGTATTGTTCTAATTTTGAGGATATTAATTTAAGATTTGCTCCAACATAAAAGTCTGAATATCCAATTTGAGTCGCATATCCCGCAGAGAAAGCAGCTTCACTTCCTGAAAATGTCCCTGTACTAATTCCATTTTCATCATAGCCATCAAAACTACCGTAATTAACATAAGTCATACCTAAATGAAAGGTTTGCGTTCTACGATCCCAAGTATAAGCATAGGCCGCAGTACCATAACGGATATCCCCAAGATAACTCGAGTAATTTATAGCCAATTGATTGTCCATATCTGCGTTAATTGTAGCAGGATTGTACAATGCTTGTGTAACGTCATAATCTACATTCGTAAGAACTTTTCCTCCTAAAGCAGCCTGACGTGGTGAAGATATTAAATTCAAAAATTGGTATGTAGATTCACCACCCAATTGCGCATGCAAAGCATTACTACAACTAAGAACTACAAAAAGCGATACCAATATTTTCATCCGCATGCAAAAATAAATAAATCATTTCTAGAACGATTATTAGAAGCGTTTATTTTGAACTGAGTCCAAATATTCAAAAATTAAAGCGTTTTTGCGTTTTTTACTTTTTGATTTGTGATTGCAATATCGATGACTTCACTCATTTCAGAAACAAAATGGAACGTTAAGCCTTTAAGATAAGCCTGATTGATGTCTTCAATATCACTTTTATTTTCATTCGAAAGGATGATCTCTTTGATTTTTGCACGTTTGGCTGCCAAGATTTTCTCTTTGATTCCACCTACAGGAAGTACTTTTCCTCGTAAAGTAATTTCACCTGTCATTGCTAAATTCTTTTTTATTTTTTTCTGTGTAAATAAGGAAACTAATGATGTTAACATTGTTATTCCAGCACTAGGACCATCTTTTGGAGTGGCGCCTTCTGGGACATGAATATGAACATTATAAGTGTCAAAAATATCAGATTTTAAACCATATACATCTGCATTTGCTTTGATGTATTCCATTGCTATGGTTGCCGATTCTTTCATTACTTTCCCTAAATTTCCGGTTATATTTAAATTCCCCTTTCCTTTAGATAAAATAGATTCAATAAATAAAATATCGCCTCCAACACGCGTCCATGCCAATCCAGTGACAACTCCAGCAACATCATTATTTTCATATTTATCGCGCTCCAATTTTGGACTTCCCAGTACCTCGGTAATTATTTCATTTGAAACCTTAATTTCATACGTTTCTTCCATCGCAATATTTTTGGCAGCATAACGCACCATTTTAGCGATTTGTTTCTCAAGTCCTCTAACACCTGATTCTCTTGTATAACCTTCTACAATTTTTTCTAATTGAGGTTGTGCTATTTTGAGATCAGAACTTTTCATACCATGTTCTTTAATTTGCTTAGGTAGTAAGTATTTTTTTCCAATTTGAACTTTTTCTTCAATAGTGTATCCATTCACATTAATGATTTCCATACGGTCTAAAAGAGCCGGTTGAATTGTGTTTAAACTATTTGATGTAGCTACAAACATAACTTTAGAGAGGTTATAGCCCATTTCTAAAAAGTTGTCATAGAACTCCGAATTTTGTTCGGGGTCTAAAACTTCTAACATTGCCGAAGAGGGATCTCCCTGATTAGAACTCGAAAGCTTATCAATTTCATCTAATACAAATACAGGGTTGGAAGTTCCCGCCTTTTTTAAACTTTGTAAAATTCGACCTGGCATGGCTCCAATATATGTTTTTCTATGGCCTCTAATTTCAGCTTCATCTCTAAGTCCTCCTAAAGAAATTCGTACATATTCTCTTCCTAAAGCTTCAGCTATAGATTTCCCTAAAGATGTTTTCCCTACACCTGGAGGACCATACAAACAAAGAATCGGAGATTTCATATCTTTTCTAAGTTTTAAAACCGCTAAATATTCAATAATTCGACGTTTGACTTCATCTAATCCAAAGTGGTCTCGATCCAATATTTTTTGAGCACGCTTCAAATCAAAATTATCTTTACTAAAGGATTCCCATGGTAAATCTAAAAATAAATCTAAATAGTTCCGTTGGATCGAATACTCAGCAACTTGTGGATTCATACGTTGCAACTTTCCAATTTCTTTATTGAAATGACCTTCTACTTTAGCATTCCATTTCTTTTTAAGAGCACGAGATTTCATCTCTTCGATCTCCTCTTCATAACTCACACCTCCTAATTCTTCTTGAATCGTTTTAATCTGCTGCTGTAAGAAATACTCACGCTGTTGCTGACTCATATCACTTTGCACTTTCGATTGGATGTCGTTTTTGAGTTCTAATCTTTGAAACTCAACATTCATATGCTTTAACGTTAACAAAGCACGTTCCTGAAGGTCATGAACTTCCAACAATTTCTGTTTTTCCACAACAGATAAATTCATGTTTGAGGATACAAAATTGATTAAAAATGAGCTACTCTCTATGTTTTTAATTGCAAATGAGGCTTCACTTGGAATCGTTGGACTTTGCTTGATTATTTGAAGTGCAAGATCTTTAATCGATTCTATAATGGCTGGAAATTCAGTAGTACCTGAAGGAGAAACTTCTGGCACATCTTGAATTTTAGCAACCATATAAGGAGTTTCTGAAACCATTTCAGAAATTTCGAAGCGCTTTTTACCCTGAATAATTACAGTTGTATTTCCGTCGGGCATTTTAAGTACTTTCAAAATACGGGCAACAGTTCCTGTTGTATAAATATCATTAATAGTAGGGTCTTCTACAGTTTCATCTTTTTGAGAAACCACACCAATCACTTTTGAACCTGAATTGGCTTCATTAATTAACTGAATAGACTTGTCTCGACCTGCTGTAATTGGAATAACTACACCAGGAAATAAAACGGTATTTCGTAAAGATAGAATAGGAACTGTTTCTGGTAATGATTCGTTTTTTATGGCTTCTTCATCTTCGGTTGTCATCAAAGGAATTAACTCTGAATTTTCGTCAAAGTCTTGTAATGACAAACTGTCAAGCATTGTAAATTTTGATTTGCTCATAGATATATTAGGTCATTCTGTCATAAAACAGAACTGATTTGATATTAATAGTTCATTTAAAAATTAAGGTATCATCTTTTAACAGAGTAGAACCTTCTAATTATACTATCTAATTCTCAATTGTTATGCCAATTTAAGTTTTGACTAAATTAATAAGAGGTTATTTGACATATTCAGTAGCTTTGATTCTGTTTAAAATAAAATACGCTATTGCAAAAAAGAGTGCTAAAAAGAGTACAGAATATTGCATGGAATTGGTGAGATGGATTAGAAATCCGAATACAAACATCCCTAATACAATCGCTAATTTTTCTGTAACGTCATAAAAACTAAAATAAGTTGCATGGTCATGTGTGTCTGGTAACAGCTTAGAGTATGTAGAACGTCCAATCGATTGTGTCGCTCCCAAAACAAACCCTAACATAATACCCAAACCATAAAAGTAATAATTGACATTCGCTTGAGTCCTATCCAAAGAAAAGGCCAAAAAACAAACACCACCCCATATGATAAGGGTTAGTTTTAAAGTTCTAATATTCCCAATTTTAGTGGATAATCTTGAAAACAAATAAGCACCAAAAACAGCAACCAATTGTACTAATATAATTGTGAAAATTAAATTTGAAGTTGGCAATCCTAGTTCTTTACTACCAAATATACCTGCCATCAATACGATGGTTTGAACACCAACACTGAAACAGAAAAAAGAGGCTAAAAAATATTTAAGTTGCGGATAATTAACAAGTTCCTTGAATACAATTTTCAACTCTTTAAGTCCTTTCCAAATAAAATCTTTATCTGGTTTATGATTATATATATTATTGGGTAGTTTACGATAAGTGAATTGAGCAAACCCAATCCACCAAACACCAACCAATAGAAATGTAAAACGAGGTGCTAAGGTAGGGTTTGTGATACCAAACCACTCTGGTTTTTCTACCATAAAAAGACTAAAAACAAGTAATAGTACCGAGCCCAAATACCCAAAAATAAAGCCTTGCGCGCTGACTTTATCTTGCTGTTCTGGATAAGCAACTTCAGGAAGATAGGCATTATAAAACACCAAACTACCCCAAAACCCAATACTTGCCAAAATGGTAAATGTGAGCGCCACCCACAAGGTTTCAGGATCTGTAAAAAAGAACAGACACATTACGGAGAGTGCTCCTAAAAGACAAAAGAATTTCATGAATTTTAATTTATTACCCATATAATCCGCAATTGCAGAAAGTATAGGAGAAATTCCCGCTACAATTAAAAATGAGAAAGAAAGTGTATAATCGTATAAAGTAGTTGGATTCCAGAGCATCCCTAAATAAGAAATGTCTCCAGCTTCATTTGCGAATGAACTTGTTAAACTGCTGTAATAAATTGGAAATACAGCGGTACTAATTACGAGTGGATATACGGAATTTGCCCAATCATAGAATGCCCATGCTTTAGTAAGCTGTTTACTTCCTCTTTTGAATTTTTTCATAAAAAAGCTGATTAGTTGATTAATCAGCTCCTAAAATAACGATTTAATTCAACTATAAAGTCAACTTTACTTAAAAGATGTCACTCCAAATTTGAGAGCCTCCTCTTTTGCCTTGACTGACAATGCTCTTAAATTAGAAATTCTTGAATCATTTGACGGGTGAGTACTTAAAAATTCAGGAGGGCTTTTACCGTCGCTATTTGCTTTCATGCGTTCCCATAATAAAGAAGCCTCATCTGGATTGTATCCCGCAATTGCTGTAAGGAATAAACCGATTTCATCTGCCTCCGTTTCATGTAAACGACTAAAAGGCAACATCCCTCCAACAGATGATCCGACCGCAAAGGCTTGCATCCACATAGTTTGCTCTGACGCACTTTTGTCTTTAGTAGCAAGTGCTACACCCACTCCTACCCCTTGTTGAATCATCCCAGCACTCATGCGTTGCTGACCATGGTTAGCTAAGGCATGGGCAACTTCATGCCCCATAATAGCGGCAATACCAGCTTCATTTTCAGCAATTGGTAAAATTCCTGTATAAAATACAATTTTACCGCCTGGCATACACCATGCGTTCACTAATTTATCATCCACTAAATTGTATTCCCATTTATAATCTTTTAAATACCCTTGATGATTATTGGCATCTAACCATCGTTCTGCAGCTACCGAAATTCGTTGACCAACTCTAGTAATCATTTCCGCTTCTAAAGTACCTTTAATAACTTTATTTTCTGAAAGGAATTTATCATATTCTGCAAAAGACATCGGTAATAACTGTGAGTTTGGCATAAAAGACATAGTTTTTTTTCCAGTGAAAGGGTTACTTGCACAAGACAAACACACTACAATCATTATAAGAGTAAAAAGCTGATTTTTCATTACGTTTATTTTAAAGTTTTTAATAACTAAAATCGTTTTATTAATTGGACACCGAAGTTAACTAAAGTCACAAATTTATGTGAAAAAAAAGTGACAGATTGAATAAATACTTACTTTTAAAAAAAATTTTTTATGTATTTCAGAAAAATCATCTCAACTTTCATATTCAGTCTTCTATTTTCTTGTCAAACAAATGCCCAAAAAAAGGAAGTTTTTTCAGTAGTAAAAACAAAGCAGGAGTGGAAAATGCAGCTTAATGAGCTTCAATATTATGTGCTCAGAGAAGCTGGTACCGAGCGTGCATTTTCAAGTCCTTTGAATAAAATTTATAAACCTGGAGTTTATAGTTGTGCAGCCTGCAACACCCCCTTATTTGATGGTGCTGACAAATTTGACTCAGGTTCAGGATGGCCAAGTTTTGACAAAGAAATTAAAGGAAATGTATCGTTTTCGGTAGATTATAATATTGGAATGGCTCGTACCGAAGAACATTGTGCAACCTGTGGAGGGCATCTTGGACATGTATTTAATGATGGCCCCCGTAAAACAACTGGTAAACGGCATTGTATCAATGGTGCAGCCTTAACTTTTACACCATCAAAAAATGAATAAATCCGAAAAAGAATGGAAAAAAGAATTGACGGACGAGCAATACCGGATTCTTAGAAAAAAAGGTACTGAAATGCCACACTCAGGGGCTTACAACCTTCATTTTGAAAAAGGTACTTATTGTTGTGCCGGATGTAATGAACCCCTATTTGAAAGTAGTACAAAATTTGATGCCCATTGTGGATGGCCTAGTTTTGATGAATCTATTAAAGGAAAAGTAGGCTATGTGTCAGATAAAACCCTTGGTATGATTCGAACCGAAATTGTATGTAAAGCCTGTGGTGGACACTTAGGTCATGTGTTTAATGACGGTCCAACCCAAACTGGTACACGCTACTGTGTCAACTCTGTAAGTTTAGAGTTTGAAGAAAATAAATAAAAATGACTTAGAATGAAAGCTGCTTTTCTACAAAGTTTGTCAAAAGAATTTAACTATTATAAATTACTTGGTGAGAAGACCTTAAATCAACTTTCTGATACTGAATTGAATTGGTCTCCAAACGAAGCAAGTAACTCACCAGCTACGATTGTTAATCATCTTTCGGGCAATATGCTGTCGAGATGGACAAATATTTTCAATGAGGATGGCGAAAAGTCATGGAGAAATAGAGATCGAGAGTTCACACATAAACCTAGTGACATAAAAACTGTTTTAGAAAATTGGAATAAAGGATGGGATTGTTTTTTCAATACGTTTAGCAAATTAAACGAAACGGATCTAAGCACCATTATATACATAAGGAACCAAGGCCATACAGTTCAAGAGGCTTTAAACAGACAATTGGCACACTATGCCTATCATATTGGACAATTGGTTTTTATTGGAAAACTAATTAAAAATACAGACTGGCAATCTTTGTCAATTGGAATGGGGAAATCTAAAGAATATAATGACTCTAAATTCTCAAATAAAAAAAGCAAAACACATTTCACAGAAGACCTTTAATATTACGATTAGGTTTCGTAAATTTGCATTTTAAAACCAATTCAAAATACTGATTTTATGAGCAAATACGATGTTATTGTTTTAGGAAGCGGCCCAGGAGGTTATGTTACAGCAATTAGAGCTTCACAATTAGGCCTAAAAACTGCCGTTATTGAAAAGGAAAGCTTAGGAGGCGTATGCCTTAACTGGGGTTGTATTCCTACCAAAGCACTTTTAAAGTCTGCTCAAGTATTTGAATATTTAAAACATGCCGATGATTATGGACTAACTGTTAAAGAATTTGACAAAGATTTTGATGCAGTTGTCAATCGCAGTAGAAACGTAGCTGACGGGATGAGTAAAGGAGTTCAGTTTTTGATGAAAAAAAATAAAATCGATATCATTTCAGGTTATGGCACTTTAAAACCTGGCAAAAAAGTTGATGTTGATGGAACAGAATACATTGCCAATCATATCATTATTGCAACGGGGGCACGCTCACGTGAATTACCAAGTTTACCACAAGATGGTGAAAAAGTAATTGGCTACCGTAAAGCAATGACTTTAGAAAAACAACCAAAAAAATTAGTGATTGTAGGATCTGGAGCCATTGGAGTTGAGTTTGCTTACTTCTATAACTCCATGGGAACTGAGGTTACAATTGTAGAATATTTACCTCGAATTGTACCAGTAGAAGATGCAGATGTTTCTAAACAATTAGAACGCTCTTTCAAGAAAAGTGGAATAAAAATTTTAACATCTACAGAAGTTACTTCTGTGGATACTTCAGGTGATGGAATCAAAGCTACGATCAAAACAAAAAAAGGAGAAGAGGTTTTAGAGGCTGACATGGTATTATCTGCAGTAGGTATCAAAACTAACATAGAAAACATCGGGTTAGAAGATGTTGGAATTGTAACTGACAGAGATAAAATTTTAGTAAATGACTTTTACCAAACAAATATCCCTGGTTACTATGCGATTGGAGATGTGACTCCTGGTCCTGCTCTCGCCCACGTTGCATCTGCAGAAGGCATTTTATGCGTCGAAAAAATTGCTGGGCAGCATGTAGAAGCTATTGATTACGGAAACATTCCAGGATGTACCTATTGTACTCCAGAAATTGCGAGTGTTGGACTGACAGAAGCACAAGCAAAAGATAAAGGTATTGATATTAAAGTTGGTAAATTTCCTTTTTCTGCTTCAGGAAAAGCGAGTGCTGGCGGTCATAAAGATGGTTTTGTAAAAGTAATTTTTGATGCCAAATATGGCGAATGGTTAGGATGTCATATGATTGGCACAGGTGTTACCGATATGATAGCAGAAGCCGTCTTAGGCCGAAAACTTGAAACAACGGGGCATGAAGTCTTAAAAACGATTCACCCACACCCTACCATGAGTGAGGCTGTGATGGAGGCTGTGGCAGATGCATATGACGAAGTGATTCATATATAATCGAGACAAACACATTTATATTGAGACGGTCTTTAGACCGTCTTTTTTGTTATATAAAACTTTGCAAGGCCAATTCGTAGCTTTGAAGTCCAAAACCAAGGATCACCCCTTTTGCGTTTGGTGATATATAAGATTGATGTCTGAACTCTTCTCTAGCAAACGTATTGGAAATATGCACTTCAATGACGGGAGATTCTATGGCTTTGATCGCATCGCCAATACCAACAGAAGTATGGGTATAAGCTGCTGCATTTAAGATAATACCATCGTATGAAAATCCAACGTCTTGAAGTTTATCGATCAACTCCCCTTCAATATTGGATTGAAAATAGGTTAAATCAAATCCTTTGTACTTCTGTTTTAAATCTGCGAAAAAGTCATCAAATGATTCTGCTCCATAAATACTGGGTTCACGTTTTCCTAATAAATTTAAATTTGGACCGTTGATAATAATGATTTTTTTCATGTGTCTATATCTATTATTTTGAAGGTCACACGCTGTTCGCTATTAATCATTCTGAAAGATGATAATAATTTAAGTATGCTCGTTTCATGTGACAAAAATACAAAAGTTATGGTATAAAAAAAGAGGAAGCTTGGCTTCCTCTTTTAAAGTTATAATGTTTTACAATTAAAATGCGTATCCTAAACCAAATCCGAAAGTTGGAAGAACACCACTTGCTTTAAAATCAAATTCAGCTTCTTGTGAAGCGTTGTCAAAATCATATTTAAATGATTTGTAAGAAACTCCTAAATTAAGTTCTAACGTAAATCCGCTATCCCACAACCACTGAAATCCTGCTTTAGCACCAGCGCCTATAGCAGTAAAATTGAACTTACTAGAGTCAACAGAAGAGCCATCAATTGTAATTGATTCAGATTCAACATCACCAGATTGATATCCTGCTATTGCCCCTACATACCAGCCATTAAGAGCTTCATCAAAGTAATATCTGTACTGTAATCCACCACCAACTGATTTATATGATACATCTGCAATTTTGAAACCTCCATAACCTGCACTAATAATACCAGAAGTATTATCAGAAAATGCCCGCTCATAAGAGACCAAATCTGTTCCGCCTAAAATAGCTAATGGGTTTATTTTAATTGCATTTTCTTGAGCAAAAATTGTATTTGTTGATAATAACGCTAGTACTGTAATTAATAATATTTTTTTCATAATAGTTTTGGGTTTTTATGATTAATAATCCGGTAAATATATTGCAAAAAAACAATATATAAAAACTTTTAAAAACTGTTTAAGTAATTGATTATAAGTATTAAACAAAATAAAAAAGGAGCCAATTGGCTCCTTTTTAAATTTTATATCAAATCAATACTTAGAAGCTATACACAGCACCTAGTGTAAAAGCAGTTAAACCAGCAGCAGCTTTACCATCGTTATCAATAAAGACATCTTCGCTAGCAGTATCTAATCTCAATTCTGGTTTGATTGTTAATGCACCAACAGTGTAGTTAGCAGTCAGTGTCGGAGTAAATACCGATACATCATTAACAAAATCTTCAAACATCATGTATTCTAAACGCATACCCCAAGACATAGACTCAGAAGACTTGATTTGTGGGTAAGCCGAAATAGACGTAAAACCACTCCCTTGTTGGTAAGCTTGAGGGTTTTCTTCATAATCAGCCATGTGCGCGTTTAAAGCTACACTGAATGATTCAGAAACATCAAAAGCAGTTTTAAAGTCGATGTAAGAAGTTTCTTGACTAGATGCAAAAGATAAAGAAGTTTTTCCTTTCCAAAGACCAGCAGCAATAGAGTAAGCTCCAGAGCTATCTTGATTTCCTTCAATTACATTTACTGGATTCATTAGACCTAAGCCTAATCCAATATCATTACCAAGATCGAATCTAGCAACTAAACCGTTAAAGTTTCTTGCAGAATACGTAAACATGTGAGACATGCTATAATGAAAGTTATTAGCAGCAGATAGTTCTTCATAACCCATCCAGTTGTTAAAACGTCCCATTTGTAATGTTACTTTTTCAGAAACATTCCAATACATGTAAGCTTCATTTACAATAGATCCTTCACCATTGTAATCATCGGCTCTTTGTCCTACAGCCAAATCAGCTATAAAACCAACTTTTTCTCCTTCGTAAGATAAAGTCACATTAGCCAATCCTAAAGAAAATCCAGAATCATTGTTAAATTCACTGAAATCTCCTCCTTCGCCAAGAGCAGTATTTGCGCCTCCAGAATTTGAAGATGTTAAATTTGCTCTAAAATAAGCATCAACAGAACCTGTTACATTAAATTTAGGCTCCTCTTCCTGTGCGAATGCAAAACCAACGACAGCAAAAGTTAAAATAGTAAATAATTTTTTCATAATAATTTTTTTTAGTTTGTTATTAATTTATGAATTAGTTGCAAATTTAAACAAAAAAAATGATACATCCTCAATATTTATGCACTTAATCGGTAAAATCGATCACTTAATAGGTTAAATTTAAATATATAAATCATTACAAAAGCAACAATATTTCATAAAAAAAGAACTTAAACTTTCTACAAATTATAATATATTTGGAAGACTATAACCTTTAAAAAATAACTATGAAACATCATTTATTAGTTTTATTATTTACAATAGTGTCTTTACAAGTTTTTGGACAATCACAAACCCAAGAAACTTATGCTTCTAGCATCACAGCAGAAGAACTAAAAGAAAAACTATACACTTATGCCTCTGACGAATTTGAAGGAAGAGAAACAGGCTTAAGAGGACAAAAAATAGCAGTAGAGTATTTAAGAGAAACCTACAAAAAGTTAGGAGTTGACGCTGCAAAAGAGGATGGGGACTACTTTCAAAATGTACCGTTGGTATTAGTAAATCCTCCAAAAGTGTCCATTAACATAGACAGTATTCCATTTAAATATTATAAAGACTTTATAAGTACTAATGATGCAGAAACAAATACAATAAACACAAATGACATTGTTCTTGTGGGATATGGAATTAAGGATCAAAAATATAATGACTACAAAGAATTAGAAGTTAGTGGTAAAATAGTAGTAGCGGTTGGAGGTGAACCAAAAAATGAAGATGGTTCATACCTTATAAGCGGTTCAGAGAAGATTTCTAAATGGTCTAATGGACGCCAAGCCTTAAGATCAAAACAAAATACCGCCAAAGAAATGGGAGCTAAAGCCTTCTTTTTAATTGATGAAGACTTATTTAATCGCTATGCTCCTTATTACAAAGCGCGAGACAAGCGTGGAGGTGAAAGTAATTTATCCTTAGACGTGAATGAAGAAACTATGTATGGATTTCTAGTTAGTAAATCTATGGGAGATGTTTTATTGAAAACGAAGAGTGTTGAAATTAACTATAACCAAGTAAGTGACCCTATTAGTTCTGAAAATGTCGCCGCGATGATTAAAGGAAGCGAAAAACCAAATGAATATATAATTCTTTCAGCACATCTAGATCATGTAGGTATGCATGATGGAGAAGTTTTTAATGGTGCCGATGATGATGGTTCTGGTACGGTAGCTATTTTAGAAATTGCAGAAGCTTTTAAAGCAGCACAAGACAAAGGACAAGGACCAAAGCGCTCTGTTATATTTTTACATGTTACAGGTGAAGAAAAAGGCTTATTAGGTTCTCAATACTATACTGATTATGATCCAATTGTTCCCTTAGCTCAAACTGTTTCCAACTTAAATATTGATATGATTGGACGTACTGATCCTAAAAGAACTGAAGGAAAACGCAATTACATCTACCTTATTGGAAGCGATAAACTAAGTACAGATTTGCATAACATTTCTGAAGAAATGAATACAAAATACACGAATATTGAGTTAGATTACACCTATAACGATGAAAACGATCCCAATCGTTTTTACTACCGATCTGATCATTATAATTTTGCTAAAAACAATATTCCGATCATATTTTATTTTAACGGAACACACGACGATTATCACAAAGCGACAGATACGCCAGATAAAATTGAGTACGATTTATTAGAAAACAGAACTCGATTGGTATTTCATACTGCTTGGGAACTTGCGAATAGAGAAGATGCTGTTAGAGTTGATAAAGCAGCCGAGTAAATACACGGTTAAAAATTTAAGCATACAAAAAAAGCTTCTCTATTTCTAGAGAAGCTTTTGCTTTTTGGGTGGAAGACCGGGTTCGAACCGGCGACCCCTGGTACCACAAACCAGTGCTCTAACCAGCTGAGCTACAACCACCGTTTGGCATTCAAATAATGCGTTTGCAAATGTATAGTATTTCGTGTTTTATACAAACACTTTTTTATATTATTTTAAGTCAAATAACGAATCAATGGCAGGAAGGCGTTCTACATTAAATCCTTCGGCATAGTCTACGCCTACCAAACGCCCAAGATCAGCCGCTCTGTAACGGATACTATCCACAAAATTTTTGGATGAAATTGGCGTTTCAGGAGCCTGACTCTTAGGATTATAGAATTGCGTCTCATAGGCCAAAACTGATGCCATTTTTTGATTGATTTGTAAGCTAATATCAACAACAAAATCTGGTTGAAGTGTTTTCCATTGTATGTAATGGTAAATAGCTTTTGGACGCCAAGGCGCTTGTAAATCATTAATTCCTTCAGAATGGGTCTCAATTTTAACCAATCCACTTAAAAAACAAGCATCGCTCACGAGCTGACTTGCCTTCCCATGGTCTGTATGACGGTCATCTATGGCATTACACAACACAATTTCTGGACGGTATTGTCGTATTTTTTTTATAACCTCTAGCTGGTGGTGTTTATCGTTCATTATAAAACCATCAGAAAAATTAAGGTTCTCTCTAGACGATACTCCTAATAGTTCAGCTGCATTGGTAGCTTCTAACTTTCGTGTCTCAGCAGTACCTCTGGTCCCTAACTCACCTTTTGTTAAATCTATAATCCCAACGGTTTTTCCATTTTGGATTTCTTTAAAAATTGTACCGCCACAGCTCAATTCAACATCGTCTGGATGGGCACCGAAAGCTAGTATATCAATTTTCATTTCTTAGCGTTTAGAGTTACTTGCAGAAATGGCCTGCTCTATATCATCAATTAAATCTTTTTTTGTTTCAATCCCTACCGAAAAACGAATCAATTGATCTGTAATTCCCTGATTAATTCGGTCAAGTTCTGAAAGCAATGAATGAGAGGTTTTTGAAGGTAATAGCATAGTACTCTCTACTCCTGCCAAGCTCATTGAAGGTTTGATAAGTTTTAAATTTTTCAGAAATTTTTCAGCATCATAGTTATCTTCAAGCTCAAAAGACAGCATAGCTCCAAATCCTTTCATTTGAATTTTAGCCAAGTTATGATACTCATTGGATTTTAATCCTGGGTAAAATACAGCTTTCACAGCAGGATGTTTTTTTAAATATTTGGCCAAGCGTTTTGCATTTCGTTGTTGAGCCTTCACTCTGATACCTAGTGTTTTCATACTTCTTTCCAGTAACCAAACAGTGTAATCACTTAGGTTACCTCCAAAATCTTTGGCCAGATCCCAGATTTTATCCATAATTTCTTGAGTAGAAGCAACAGCACCAGCACTTATATCACTATGACCACCAAAGTACTTGGTAGCACTATGGATCACAATATCTATTCCTAAATCAATTGGGTTTTGAATGATTGGAGATGCAAACGTATTATCTGCCACTGTAATAATTTGATGGGCTTTTGCCAATTTAGCAATGGCAAATATATCAACTAACTTCATGAGTGGGTTAGATGGTGTTTCTATATAAATTAACTTGGTATTAGATTGAATACATTCTTCAAATGACTCGGATGATAAATCTTTAGTAAAGCTGTATTCAATTCCGTAACTCTTGAAATGGGATTCAATGAAATTTCGAGTTCCTCCATAAATATCATTTTGAATGACAGCATGATCTCCAAATTTCAAAAATGTTAATAGTGTTGCAGAAATAGCAGCCATTCCTGAGCCAAAAATCAAAGCTGCTTCCGCATGTTCCAAAGCTGCAATTTTTTTTGAAAGGTGCTCCTGATTAGGAGTGTTAAAATATCGCGGATACCGTTTGGTGTCAACGTCCATGAAATTAAAAGAGGTTGACATATACAATGGGGAAACACTTCCTTGAAATGTCTTATCCTCAATAGATCCTGAGTGAGTACAAATAGTGTTTAGTCCTGGGTTGTTAGATTTCATAGTAGTTGAATAAGGAACTTTTAATACTACCTGTCAATATCATTGAATTGTTTTATGAGTACAAAAGCCCATATCACAACACATAAAGATACAAAAACAGAAAAAAATAGGACGATGTTGTTAGCGGTCAAGACGGAAGAGTTTAAAGAATATCATTAGACCTAAAAGCATTGGTGCCCAGATCCCTACAAAAATACCATGCAACTCCTCACCTGTCATAAACAAGTATTCGGAAACACTGATTATGATTGCACACAAAGCAAGCAATAAAATATTAGTGAGTCCAAGTTTTTTTAAAAATTTCATTGGTGTTATTTATTTAATTCGAAAATATAAAAAATTTGTTATTTATTATCAGTTTATCACTAAAATCTAATCGACTCTATTTATTATCTTCGTAAAAAATACAGAATGTTAAAAGCAGTACTTTTTGATATGGACGGAGTCATTGTTGATACCGAACCTTTACACCATAAAGCCTACAAAATGATGTTTGATGATGTTGGTATAGATGTATCTGATTCGATGTACAGAAGTTTTACAGGACAGTCCACAAGAGGGATTTGTGAATTTCTTTGTAAACATTTTGATTTGACACTTGAACCTATCTCTTTAGAAAAAGGCAAACGCGCTCATTTTACAAAGTTATTTTTTGAGGATCCAGATCTTCAACTTCTCGATGGTGTTGAAGATCTTATTAAAAATTATCATTCAAATGGATTGACATTAGTCGTAGCTTCTTCGGCGTCTATGTTTACCATAAATAATGTGATGAAACGTTTTGACCTAGACTCCTATTTTAAAGACAAATTAAGTGGTGCCGACTTAAAAGCTTCCAAACCTCACCCCGAAATATTCATTAATGCTGCCAAAGCTGCGGGAGTTTCCAATTCAGAGTGTTTTGTTATTGAAGATTCTACCAATGGAATTATCGCGGCTAAAGAAGCTGATATTTTTTGTGTTGCCTACAAAAGTGCACATTCAAAAGATCAAGATTATACAAGAGCCGATATGACTATTTCAGACTATAAAGACATAACATTTGATAAAATTAAATCAAGTTTTATTTAAGATTATTTCTTGAAATATTTTAAATGTTTTCTGTAAGCAAAAACAGAGAGTAATGTAATTATAATGAGTGCTGTTGCGATGTATGTAATACTAATTTCTTGATCGTCTTTTGCATAGGAATGTAGTCCTGCAAGATAAAAATTTACTCCAAAATACGTCATCATAATACTTCCAAACGCTAAAACTGAAGCTACACTAAAGCCAAAACGACTTCTCAATCCAGGAATCAAACGCATATGAATCACAAACGCATAAATCATAATACTTATTAATGCCCATGTTTCTTTAGGGTCCCAACCCCAGTAGCGACCCCAACTTTCATTGGCCCACATACCGCCTAAGAAGTTTCCGATTGTTAACATAACCAGCCCAACAGTCAACGCCATTTCATTAACAATGGTCAATTCTTTAATGTTTAAAGCCATCTTTTCCTTGTTTTTAGAGGTTGTTAAAATCATCAATAACAAAGTAGTTACCCCTAAAATCATTCCTAGTGTCAAGGGTCCATAACTCCCTACAATAATGGCCACGTGAATCATTAACCAATAACTATCTAAAACAGGCTGTAGGTTGCCAATAGAAGGGTCCATCCAATTCCAGTGAGCAATCATCAAAATCATGGCTGTTACAAAAGCAGTAGATGCAAACGTTAAATCGCTTTTAATCCCTAACATCACCCCAAAAGCCATGGTAGCCCACGCCACATAAATCATCGATTCATAAGCATCACTCCAAGGCGCATGGCCTGAAATATACCAACGGGCAATGAGACCAACTGTGTGAAGCACAAACAACCCTAAGATACTGTATTTAAATATTTTAACAGAAATATTTACGTATTTACTGCGATCTTTGAAAATTTGAATTATCAACAACAAGAACATCAGAGAACTCGCATACATATAATATTCGAATAGTTTTTTGAAAATATCATAGCGGTTGTATATAATTTCAGTCGAAATTTTTTCTTCGGAAATCATAGTATCCCCACCATATTTTATTTGTGTTTTCTTTATCGCGTCTAAAAGTTGTTGGCTTTTAGAAAAATTGACTTTTGATTTTTTTTCATTTTGCAGGGTTGCCATATACGCCATAAAGCCTGTTTTGATGAAATTACCGTAAAGCGAATCTTGTAATTGGTACGCGCCTTCTCTAAATTCATTTGAAGAAACCCACTTGTTATTTTCATCATCTGGAATTGGAAATAAACGCAAGGAGCTTCCTTCAAGAGTATTGAACAACAAGCTCACGCGTTGGTCTGTTTCTGTAAATATTTTCTGAATGGCCGTTGGCACTTGAGCACTGTAAGCATCTTCTAAATAAGGCCCTAATTTGTAATTGAGGTTAGGATCTAAGAAATCTACTAAAGCCGCATGTTTAGCTGTTTTTTTTAAGCCCAAAATAGTTCGGATAGTATCTGCTTTTTTGGCTTTTAAGAAAATAATTGGAACGTTGTACCAGAGTTGTGGGCTTTCCTGCATCGATAAAAATACTTGATTTGCATCAAAATCATTGTATACATCTTTCTTACTCAATTTACGCAATAGTTCAGATGCATAGGTGTTGACAGGTTTCATCCTTCCATCCGTATCTTGAATTACCAAATATCCAAAACGATCTGCCTCACTAACCGGAGAAATATTCAGATTTAAAATCGAATCTAACTGTACTGAAGTTGGACGTAGATTTTCGTGATCTGAACCATGTGTTTGTGCAAACCCACCAAAGGATACCATAAATAAAATAAGCACAGTCAGGCTAGATTTCTTTTTCTTGACTTTATCAAGTTGACTTCGTAAGGACTCCATGCGTGCATTTTTGGAAAATAAGATAGCCATCAAACCAAAATACAATAAATAATATCCCAAATAGGTGAGCCAAGTTCCCCAATAATCATGATTAACAGATAATATAGTTCCTTTTTCATCTGGATCAAAACTGGCTTGAAAAAACTTATAACCGCGGTGGTCTAAAATATTATTCATATAAATTCTAAAATCAAAATCTTCTTCTTCAGTCTCCAAAACAGTAACTTTACTTTCAAAAGAGGCATAACTTTTTTCGGTACCAGGATAACGTTCGGCAATAAAATCGTTTAGTTTAATTTCAAAAGGAAGTTCTAAAAGTTTGGACCCATATTTAAAATTAAATTCTAAGCCACCTACCTCAATTTCCTTAAAAGGATTGTTAGAGCCCTTCCCTCCCAATAATTTCAAAGTTTTGGTACTGCCATTGGCAGAAATTTTTAAAGCAATACCGTCTTCATCTCCTTTGAGTAATCTAGATTTTTTAACCACATCAAATACGCCTTTGATGACAGGTTTTGGAAATACAACCGCTTGGTTTCCGATGATGTAACGAGAGCGCAATACAAGTGGCTGAATACTGTCTTTTACCAACCGTCCTTGCACTCCAGAAGCCATGGTCATATATTCTCCTTCATAAGGAGATTGTATAGTCAAATCTGTTTCAGAATAGGTGATATTGATAGCGCCATCGGTTGGCTTGTTCAATGCATACAATACATTATGAATACTGCTTACTTGCCCAATTTTTAGAAAGTGATTGTGAGGTGCGCCATCTCCAGCTTCGACAAGTTTTAAATAATACTCGCCATCTTCAGAAGGAACTATGTCTTCCTCTGCACCCTCTATAAAGTCAACCAATTCAATAGATACCGGTGTGGTATTATAAGAGGTTTTAAGATAATATTTATTTGAAAGACGAGGAGAAAAATCTACTTCGTCTTCTTGAACGCGACGTTGTAACTGACCGTTGATTTCAAAATCTCCATCTATATAAGTGGTTAAATATGTTTTTTGAGAAAGGAAAGTGTTTTCCGTAGCTCCTTCTCTAATGGACATCATACCTTCAAATCCGTGATAGCGTGTTAAAAAAGCTCCAAACAAAATAAAAATAAACGACAAATGAAGCGTTAAAGTTGCCCATTTTTCTTTTCTTAATAATCGGTATCTAAAAATATTCCCTGCAAAATTGATGATAAATACGACCATAATTGCTTCAAACCACCAAGCATTATAAATCAATGTTCGGGAATACGGAGTTGGCGAAGTGCTTTGACCTTGATCCATAAATGTCCCCACTGCCATGGCGATGGCGAAAACGATGAAAAGTGTCCCTGTTAAACGGGTAGAAAAAAGTAAATTAGTTAGTTTTTTTAGCATCCTAAATTGACTCGTTTTATTGAGCTGCAAAGGTACTTATTTTAATAAGAAAAGTCATTTATGTTGATTGGTTTTAACAGTAATTTTAATAAAATTTTGGCATTGGCATACTTAAACTTTCAAATGACCGATTACTTGTTTATTTTAGCTAAATGATATCTGTCGTAATTTTAGGAGCTGGAAATGTAGGAACTCACTTGGTAAAAGCGGTTCAAGCTGCTGAAAACTTGAATTTAATTCAATGGTATTGTCGAGACCCAAAAGCGATTCAATTACCTATCAAAGATGTTGAATTATGTCACGATTTAAACCGTTTAAAATTGGCAGATGTTTACATTATTGCTGTAAGTGACAAAGCAGTTTCAGAATTATCCAAACAACTTCCTTTTGAAAACCGATTGGTCGTGCATACTTCGGGAAGTATAGCTATGAAACAATTAGATATGAAACACCGAAGAGGTGTTTTTTACCCCCTTCAAACGTTCTCTTTAACTTCAGAAGTGGCCTTTTCAGACGTTCCATTTTGTATTGAAACAATGCAAAAAGAAGATTCAAAATTTCTTAAAAATTTGGCCACTGAAATGGGAAGTCCGTCGTATATGATCAATACTGAGCAACGTCAAGCCTTGCATTTATCAGCGGTATTTATTAATAATTTTACCAATCAGCTCTATCGAATCGCACACGAATTATCCGATTTTAAAAATATTAACTTTGATGTTTTAAAACCATTAATTTTAGAGACGGCCAAAAAAGTACAAAATATGTCGCCATACAGTGCGCAAACGGGGCCTGCAAAACGCAACGACCAAGTGACTATCAATCAACATATGAGAGCTTTAGAAAACCACCCCGAATACCAATCAATTTATGAACAGCTTACAAAATCAATAAAAAACACACATGGATTCAAAAAGTTATAAAGAATACTTAAAAGATATTAAAGCATTTATTTTTGACGTCGATGGCGTACTCACCGATTCCTCAGTCTTAGTGACTTCCGAAGGCGAAATGCTACGAAAAATGAGTACAAGAGATGGATTTGCTTTGAAAACAGCAGTAGATGCAGGCTTTTTGGTTTGCATTATTTCGGGTGGAAAAAATGAAGGTGTTCGCAAACGGCTTGAAGGTTTGGGCGTTCAAGAAATTAGTTTAGGGGCACATGACAAAGTTATTCACCTCAATGAATTGTTTGACAAACACCAATTAAAACGCGAAAATGTAGTTTATATGGGCGATGATATTCCAGATATTCCGCCTATGAAACTCGTTGGACTTCCAACGTGTCCGCAAGATGCAGTACCTGAAGTGAAAGCAGTTTCAAAATATATTTCTCACAAAAACGGAGGTACTGGAGCAGCTCGTGATATTATAGAGCAAGTCCTAAAAGTACAAGGTCATTGGATGAAAGCATTTGATGCACAATATGATTAATTTTTAAAAATGTTAGCAGACCTTTTAAAATCAAAACACATCATTTTAGCCTCTTCTTCACCGAGAAGACAGGAACTGATCAAAGGTCTTGGACTTGATTTTGAAATCCGAATCAAATCAGTCAAAGAAGAATATCCGAACAGACTTCGACATTTTGAAATATCTGATTATTTAGCACAACTTAAATCGATGCCGTTTGTAGAGGAGTTAAAACCCAATGACATTCTTATTACTAGCGATACAATTGTGTGGTTTAAAGATAAAGCGCTCGGCAAACCAAAAGACAACAACGATGCTTTTGAAATGTTAAAAACCCTCAGCGGTCATACTCATGAAGTAATAACCTCGGTTTGCTTTAAATCTACAACTTCACAAAAAACCATCAATTCAATTACTCATGTAACTTTCAAGGAGCTAAGCGATGAAGAAATATGGTATTATATCCGTAATTTTAAAGTTCTCGACAAAGCTGGTGCTTACGGTATTCAAGATTGGATAGGTCAGATTGGCGTTACTAAAATTGAAGGGTCCTATTTTAATGTGATGGGGTTTCCTATGGATAAAATTTACAAAACACTACTTACGTTCTAAAAAGAAATCCAAAGCACGGGTTTCATTATAATAATATCCTTTTCGGCTGATAAACCCAACATGACCTCCACGAGTAGGTGTTTCTAAAAAGATATTTGGGTTCATTTCTGCTTCTTTGAAAGGGTAACACGCTTCTGACAAAAATGAATCGTTTAACGCGTTTAAAATCAGAACCGGTGTTTTGATAGCATTCAAAAATTGAAGACTGCTACACTTTTCATAATAATCTTGTGCATTTTTAAAACCATGAGCACGTGAAGTATAAACTTCATCAAAATCATTTAATGTTTTGATGGTTTTAATTTTAGCTTTTGTTATGGCTTCAGGAAATTGCTTTTGTTTCAATTTCAGACGGCTAACCAATCCCCATTTAAAATTAATATGGTATGGTAAATTTTTTAAAGTGTGTAATGCTTTTGCTGATCCTGATAAATCACAAGGTACCGATACCGCCATCGCTGCTTTAACCTGGGAAGGCACAACTGATCCATCCCCTAAATATTTTAATAAAATATTCCCTCCAAGACTGATACCTTTCAAAAAAATTGAATCGTATTTATTGAGGGAAATCACATGTTTAATAATATCTTCTACATCATCCGTTTTGCCAGAATGATAGGTAGGGTAATACTTATTCAACTCGCCACTACAACAACGAAAATTAACACAAATTGCATCAATGTTTTGTTCATTAAAATGCAAGGCAGCTCCTGTAATATAAGGGCGTTGCCCATGCCCTTCTAAACCATGAAAAAGGATAATTAGTGATTTGGAAGGCGCTGAGCTGTAACTCCAATCCAAGTCAATAAAATCATCATCCCTTAAAGTAATGCGTTCCCTAAATTGGTTGATTTTCAAACGACGTATCAAGCCCGAATAAACGGTGGCTATAAATCCACTTCGAAATCTGAAAGGTGCTTTGAAATTGCTTTTAACTATGGGCATTGCGTTCTATTGATAATTTTAAAATTTGAGTGCTATTTTTGGTCGCTAAAAAGCGTTGATCAGCTCGCTTTCCAATAACCCAAACAACGTTGTTTTCGCTATATAAAACGATTGTATTTTCTTTTTCTATTAAAGATAATTTTTCATCTTTAAAATACTTGCTTAATTTCTTTTTTCCGCTCATCCCTGAAGGATAGAAATAATCACCTATTTTCCAGTGACTCAGTCGTAGAGGGAATTGTAGTGATTCAAAATCCAAATACAAAACATTATCAGAAGTTGGCTCGATAAAAGTGGTGATTTCTAGCTTTAAATCAAACGGTTGGACTGGAATGGAGATGTTTTTTTCTGAAGACTCAATCAAAATTGATAATTCAGACGATACATTCAACGGTCTTAAAATCAATTGAGACCTATTTTTCAGTAAGCGGTGGGTTGATGATAAAATTTGCTTTCCAGACTGCGCTTCTAAAAGAGTAGCAATTTGAGTCCAGTCTGTGAAATTATATTCTTTTAACAATTGGTATAGATACGCTTTTGGGTTATTCAAAGATTCAAGTTGGTCTATATTATATACAATTTGATCTTCTTCAATGGATTCAATTACCTTGTCCTCTACTTCTAACATATGATCATCCAAAATGGACTGTATATCCTTCAAATGATTTTGAGTTTTTTGGAAACTTTCAATAAAGGAAGGGTTCAATTTTTTTAATAGTGGAATAATGGTGTGTCGTAAATTATTGCGCAGATATTTAGTGCTTTGATTGGAGCTATCCTCACGCCATGAAATTTTTTCTTGAGTCGCAAAATTATGAATTTCATCTCTCGAAAATTCTAACAACGGACGTACAATAGACCCATTAATTTCTGGGATTCCTGAAAGTCCCTCCACACCCGTACCTCG
>Ga0233438_10000297_pt1 | contig 66837 bp, 55 predicted proteins | sample SI_123_September_FD_182720 | JGI IMG/M metagenome (GOLD analysis project Ga0233438, IMG submission 182720) | Seawater microbial communities from Saanich Inlet, British Columbia, Canada - SI_123_September2016_10_MG | ecosystem: Environmental > Aquatic > Marine > Inlet | place: Canada: British... | reverse complement strand
TGTTGACGACCTCAACAGCGGAGCGGTTCAAGGGATTATCACTGCTGGTGTGAATCCTGTTTATACTCTAGCCAATGGCGAGCAGTTTGCTGCGGGTCTAGATAAAGCCAAATTCTCCTTGTCTTTCAGTATAAAAAACGATGAGACAGCATCCAAAGCACAATGGGTGGCAGCTACTCCTCATTATCTCGAGTCTTGGGGTGATGTGGAATTCAAAACCAATCACTTTGGACTTACACAGCCGACAATCCGTCCTTTGTTTGATACCAAGCAATTTCAAGACGTATTGCTCAATTGGCTCGGAAAAGACACAAGCTACAGAGATGAGTTGCGATCCTATTGGGAGCAAAATATCCTCAATGGGAAGTCGTGGAATAAGACCTTACACGATGGATTTTATGTCGGGAACTCCTCATCAAAACAAAATCAATATCGTGACGCAGTTGCCGATGCAGTGCGATCACTTTCTGGGGCGACACAAGAGGGATATACTCTTAACCTCTACACCAAAACAGGAATCGGAGACGGCCAACAAGCCAATAACCCTTGGCTTCATGAGCTTCCCGATCCGATCACTCGTGTGACTTGGGACAATTATCTCACCGTATCCAAGTCGGATGCTGATGCACTCGGTCTGTGGAATGAAACCCAATCAGATGGTTCACTCAACGGTGGTCTTGCAAATATCACAGTTGGGTCATCTTCACTAACGGTGCCCGTACTCATTCAGCCCGGTCAAGCCAAAGGAACCGTTGGATTGGCATTTGGCTATGGCAAGCAAGCTGGGGTGAAGTCTGAAATGCAAATAGGAGCCAATGCCTATACATTATATAAGGATTTCTCTAGCGTTCAGCCTGTAAGCATTGAAGCGGTAGATGGTACACATGAGTTTGCTTGTACCCAGTTACAAAATACCTTGATGGGTCGGGAAGACATTGTCAAGGAAACCACACTCGAAATTTTTAACACCAAGGACAAAAATGACTACAATGCAGTTCCTGTGGTGAGCAAAAATCATATTGAAACCATAGTCACCTCTCAAGAGGTTGATATTTGGGATCAGTTTGACCGTTCTATTGGGCATCACTTCAACTTATCAATTGACTTGAATGCCTGTACGGGTTGTGGCGCATGTGTAGTGGCTTGCCATGCCGAAAACAATGTGCCGGTTGTAGGAAAACGGGAGATTCGCAAGTCGCGCGATATGCACTGGCTGCGGATTGACCGATACTACTCCTCAGAAGATACTTTTGTGGGAGACAACAATACCGTGAACGAAATCAGTGGATTGGGAGAGTCCCTGACGACCTTTAGTTCTTTGGAAGAGCCATCGGCGAATCCGCAGGTAACTTTCCAGCCGATTATGTGTCAGCACTGTAACCATGCACCTTGTGAAACGGTTTGCCCAGTGGCAGCGACTTCGCATGGTCGTCAAGGTCAAAACCACATGGCATACAACCGTTGTGTCGGAACGCGTTATTGTGCCAATAACTGTCCGTATAAAGTCAGACGGTTCAATTGGTTCCGATACAATCACAACGACGATTTTGATTTCTACATGAATAACGATTTGGGCCGTATGGTCCTCAATCCAGATGTGGTTGTTCGTTCGCGTGGGGTGATGGAAAAATGTTCGTTGTGTATTCAAAAAACACAAAAAACGATTTTGGATGCCAAGCTAGAAGGACGTGATATTGCTGATGGGGAATTCCAAACGGCATGCTCAAGTGCATGTGCAACGGGTGCCATTACCTTTGGTGACATCAATGACAAATCGAGTCACGTTGCCAAATCCCTGGAAAGTGATCGAATGTATCACCTTTTGGAAAGCGTGGGAACAAAACCCAATGTGCAGTACCAAGTAAAAGTTAGAAACACAGAGACATCATAAAGAAAAAACTATGGCCTCGCATTACGAAGCACCAATACGAAAACCGCTAGTTACAGGGAATAAATCCTACCACGATGTGACGGTTGATATCGTTGCACCCGTTGAGGGCAAAGCCAATAAACAATGGTGGATTGTTTTCAGCATTGCTTTGGTCGCCTTTTTGTGGGGAATAGGTTGTATTATTTACACCATCTCAACAGGAATCGGCGTTTGGGGACTCAACAAAACCGTCGGTTGGGCTTGGGATATTACCAACTTTGTATGGTGGGTTGGAATCGGACACGCAGGAACCTTAATCTCTGCCGTACTGCTGTTATTTCGTCAAAAATGGCGTATGGCGATCAACCGATCAGCTGAGGCAATGACCATTTTTTCCGTGATCCAAGCAGGATTATTTCCAATTATTCACATGGGCCGCCCTTGGTTGGCGTATTGGGTATTGCCCATTCCAAACCAATTTGGATCATTATGGGTCAACTTTAACTCCCCGTTGCTTTGGGATGTATTTGCAATTTCGACTTATTTGTCGGTATCCCTCGTATTCTGGTGGACGGGACTTTTGCCTGACTTTGCGATGATTCGAGATCGTGCGGTCAAGCCGTTTCAAAAGAAAATCTACGGTCTACTGAGCTTTGGTTGGAGTGGACGTGCCAAAGATTGGCAACGCTTTGAAGAGGTATCTCTTGTGTTGGCAGGACTGGCAACGCCGCTTGTACTTTCGGTACACACCATTGTATCTTTTGACTTTGCAACCTCAGTCATTCCGGGCTGGCACACTACGATTTTCCCACCTTACTTTGTCGCTGGGGCGATTTTTTCCGGCTTTGCCATGGTGCAAACCTTGTTGATTATCATGCGAAAAGTCATTAACCTTGAAAACTATATTACAATCCAGCATATCGAACTGATGAATATTGTAATTATGATTACAGGTTCTATTGTTGGGGTGGCCTATATCACAGAATTGTTTATTGCTTGGTATTCAGGGGTTGAATACGAACAATATGCCTTCCTCAACCGAGCAACAGGGCCTTATTGGTGGGCGTATTGGGCGATGATGACCTGTAACGTATTCTCTCCACAGTTTATGTGGTTTAAAAAATTGCGAACGAGCATCATGTTCTCGTTTATCATTTCGATTGTAGTCAATATTGGGATGTGGTTTGAGCGTTTTGTGATCATCGTGACCTCCCTCCACCGAGACTACCTTCCATCATCTTGGACGATGTTTTCACCAACTTTCGTTGATATTGGGATATTTATTGGAACAATCGGGTTCTTCTTTGTCTTGTTTTTACTCTATGCCCGCACCTTCCCCGTGATTGCGCAGGCAGAAGTCAAATCGATATTGAAGTCCTCGGGTGACAAATACAAAAAAACAACAAGCGATGAGTAATAAAGTAATCCATGCCATTTACGATGATGATGACGTGCTGCTACACGCTGTCAAAGACGTCAAAGCAGCGAATCATCATATTGAAGAGGTTTTTACGCCATTTCCAGTACACGGTTTGGACAAGGCGATGGGGCTTGCTCCTACGCGCATTGCGATTGCATCCTTTATGTTTGGTTGCTTGGGATTATCGGTTGCCATTTGGCTGACCAACTATATTATGATCGAAGACTGGCCACAAAATATCGGCGGGAAACCCAGCTTTTCCTATCTAGAAAATGTGCCAGCATTTGTACCTGTTTTATTTGAGATGACCATTTTCTTCGCCGCTCACTTGATGGTGATTACCTTCTATTTGCGCAGTCGACTTTGGCCCTTTAAGAAAGCAGAAAACCCAATGCCAGCTACCACTGACGATAAGTTTTTGATGGAAGTTGCCGTGGGAGACAATGAAAAGAAACTCGTCACTTTGTTGAAAAAAACAGGTGCGATCGAAGTAAAAATACTAGATAAAAAGGGGGAATCATGAGAAGAAGTGTAAGTCTTATTATCTGTGGGTTAGCATTGTTGAGTATGACATCATGCTTTGATCCATCACAGCCCAACTATCAGTATTTTCCAGATATGTATGAGTCAGTTGGTTATGACACCTATGCCGAGGCACCTTTTGCCAATGGGACTGCGGCTCAACTACCTGTTGCGGGCTCAATCCCAAGAGGATGGCAGCCCTATGACTATCCAAATACCAATGAGGGCTATGAATTGGCCAAAGCCGAACTCCGTTCGCCACTCGTAGAAACAGAAGTACACCGTGCAGAAGGAAAAGAACTGTATGCCATCTATTGTGCAGTATGTCATGGTTCGAAAGGCGACGGACAAGGAATCTTGATGAAACGTGAAAAGTTTTTAGGAATCCCAAGCTATGCCGATCGTGAAATCACGGAAGGCAGCGTGTATCACGTATTGATGTATGGTAAAAATGCGATGGGATCACATGCAAGTTTAATCGATGCGGAAGAGCGTTGGCAAATCACCCAACACGTGATGCATCTCCGAGGGCAATTAACAAAGTAACAATATGTATCAATTTTCTAAAAATCTAAAAATTGTCTCCCTCAGCTTAATGGTTGTAGGTGCATTGGCTTTGGGAATTGGGTTTCTCTCTGCGCCGAATACCGTGGAGGAAGCCAAAGCGATGGTAGCTGATGCGCACGGACATGGTGATCATGACACACACGACACGAATACCGATGACCATGCTGACGATCATACAGAAGAAGCCCATCACGATTCGCACGATAAAGATTACGGTCACGGCGATAGTCATGATGCTCATGGCGGTGGTCATGGAGATAGCCATGACAAGCACCTTTTACATCAGTTGCAAAACCGACCTTGGGCTGCCACCTATGTAGCTGCTTTATTTTTTATGATGATCGCCCTTGGGGCACTTGCTTTTTATGCGATTCAAAGAGCAGCACAAGCGGGCTGGTCAACCCTTTTATTTCGTGTGATGGAAGGCATTACAGCCTATCTACTCCCGGGTTCGATAATCGTATTTGTTTTGTTGGTTCTTTCTGGTCTTCATCTCAATCATTTATTTGTATGGATGGATGCAGAAGTGGTGGCGCATGACGAAATTATTCGCAACAAACAAAGCTATCTCAATGTGCCTTTCTTCTTAGCTCGTGCATTGTTTTATATCGTCGGGTGGAATCTCTATCGCTTTTACTCCAGAAAATTCTCCTTGGCACAAGACAATGGCTCAGGAATTAGCTATCACAAAAAGAATTTTAGACTCGCAGCTGGATTTTTGGTATTCTATATCGTAACAGAATCCATGATGGCTTGGGATTGGATCATGTCTGTCGATCCACACTGGTTCAGTACGCTTTTTGGCTGGTATGTATTTGCAAGTATGATCGTAACTGCGGTAACCATCATTGCCATGGTCACCATTTATCTAAAATCCAAAGGGTTTTTGGAAGACGTTAACGATAGTCACATCCATGATCTCGGAAAATTCATGTTTGGTTTTAGTGTGTTTTGGACCTACTTGTGGTTCTCACAGTTTATGCTGATTTGGTATTCCAATATCCCGGAAGAAGTCACCTATTTCATCACTCGAATCGAAGATTATAACCTTTTATTCTTTGGGATGGTCGCGATGAATTTTGTCCTCCCGCTTTTGATTCTGATGAATAGTGACTACAAACGAAACAACTGGTTTATTATGATTGCTGGAATCATTATTATTATCGGTCACTATCTCGATTTTTACAATATGATTATGCCAGCAACGGTTGGGTATCAATGGTCTTTTGGACTTTCCGAATTGGGGAGTGTCTCGCTATTTGCAGGGCTTTTCATCTATGTGGTTTTCTCGGCTCTGGCCAAGGCACCACTCAAGCCCAAGGGAGACCCATTGGTGAAAGAAAGCGAACATTTTGTCTATTAATTTGTGTGAAGAAATAACGATATGACGACATTGTTAACTATTGCGATTTTACTTTTGGTCAGTATTGCCGTTTGGCAGATTACCAAAATTTTCCAAGTGGCTCAGCTCAACCAAGAAGTAGACGATAGCCAAGTTGCGAATGACAAGGACAACGACTGGAACGGAAAACTGATGTTTGCCTTTTTGGTCTTCATTTATTTGATTACGATCTATTCGTTTTGGGCTTGGGGAGATGTATTGCTTCCCGAATCGGCCTCAGAGCACGGCAAAGACTATGACCGTTTGATGTGGATTTCGATGGCATTGATCTTCTTTGTTCAAATCGTTACCCAAGCACTTTTACACTATTTTTCCTTTAAGTATAGAGGAAGAAAGGGACTAAAGGCATTGTTTTATGCAGACAATGATCGTTTGGAGTTTATCTGGACAATCATCCCTGTAATTGTTTTGGCGGCACTTATCCTATACGGATTGTATGCTTGGTCAAACATTATGAATTTTGAGGAAGACGAAGACGCCTTGGTTGTGGAGTTGTATGCGCAGCAGTTTAACTGGAAAGCGCGCTATGCAGGTGCAGACAACGTGCTTGGCGATGCAAACGTTCGCTTTTTACAAGATTTTGATGGACTCAACCTTGTTGGGATTGATGCTTCAGACCCCAATGGTTTGGATGACGTTGTGGTGCAAGAACTTCACTTGCCAGTTGGGCGAAAAGTGATTTTTAAAATGCGATCACAAGATGTTCTTCACTCGGCTTATATGCCGCATTTCCGCGCACAAATGAATTGTGTACCCGGAATGATTACCGAATTTGCCTTTACCCCAACAACCACTACCGAGGAAATGAGACAAAACCCGGATATGGTAGCCAAAGTGCAAAAAATCAATAAAATACGGTACGATAAAAGCCAGGAACTCATCGCCAATGGCGAAGAATCCCTTGAGTCATACCAATTTGATTATTTATTACTTTGCAACAAGATTTGTGGTGCATCGCACTACAACATGCAAATGAAAATTATTGTAGAAGAAGAAAAAGATTTTAATGCCTGGATGGTACAGCAAAGAACCTTTGCTGAGGTCATTCAATAAAAAGAATCACTATGGGAGCAGACGCACATCATCACAAGGAAACATTTATCACAAAATATATTTTTAGCCAAGATCATAAAATGATCTCCAAACAGTACCTCATTACTGGTCTGATCATGGGGATTGTAGGGATTGGGATGTCTTTATTGTTTCGTTTGCAACTGGCATGGCCAGAGCAGCCCTTTGGTATTTTTGAGTCCACACTTGGAAAATGGGCACCTGATGGAGTAATGGATCCCAACGTATACCTTGCATTGGTCACCATTCATGGAACCATCATGGTCTTTTTCGTACTGACTGCCGGCTTGAGCGGTACGTTTAGTAACCTTCTCATTCCGCTGCAGATTGGCGCTCGTGATATGGCTTCGGGATTTTTGAATATGATTTCATATTGGCTATTTTTCCTGTCGAGTGTTGTGATGCTTGCCTCTTTATTTGTTGAGGCAGGACCAGCTGCTGCAGGATGGACAATTTATCCGCCACTCAGTGCACTTCCACAAGCACAGCCCGGTTCAGGAATGGGAATGACACTTTGGTTGGTGTCGATGGCGATCTTTATTGCTTCTTCATTACTAGGTTCGTTAAATTATATTGTAACCGTTATCAACTTGCGCACCAAGGGAATGAGCATGACGCGTTTGCCATTGACCATTTGGGCGTTTTTTGTAACCGCAATCATTGGTGTGGTTTCTTTCCCAGTATTGCTTTCTGCTGCGTTGCTACTGATTATGGATCGCAGCTTTGGAACCTCTTTTTTCCTCTCAGACATCTTTATTCAAGGGGAAGTTTTACATTACCAAGGCGGATCACCTGTATTGTTTGAGCACCTCTTTTGGTTTTTAGGACACCCTGAGGTGTATATCGTCCTTTTACCTGCACTTGGCATCACCTCCGAAGTTTTGGCTACCAACGCCCGTAAGCCCATTTTTGGGTATCGTGCTATGGTCGCATCGATTTTAGCGATTGCCTTTTTATCGACTATCGTTTGGGGTCACCATATGTTTATATCAGGAATGAACCCATTTCTTGGGTCTGTATTTACCTTTACAACCCTACTCATTGCGATTCCATCGGCCGTGAAGGCCTTTAATTACATCACAACCCTGTGGAAAGGAAATCTGCAACTCAATCCAGCAATGTTGTTTTCGATTGGGTTGGTTTCTACTTTTATCACGGGTGGTTTGACGGGAATTATTTTGGGAGATAGCACCTTGGATATCAACGTACATGACACCTATTTTGTGGTTGCACACTTCCACTTGGTGATGGGAATCTCTGCGCTGTACGGACTCTTTGCCGGGGTGTATCATTGGTTTCCAAAAATGTTTGGACGCATGCTCAACAAGCAACTTGGTTATATCCACTTTTGGATAACAGCGGTTTGTGCCTATGGCGTCTTTTTCCCCATGCACTTTATCGGTATGGCGGGGTTACCAAGAAGGTATTACACCAATACGGCCTTTCCATATTTTGATGACTTGGCAGACATCAACGTTGTGATTACCATTTTTGCGCTTATTGCTGGTGCAGCACAAATTGTATTCTTATACAACTTTATACACAGTATGTTCTATGGCAAAAAAGCTGAGCAAAATCCATGGAAATCAAATACTTTGGAATGGACAGCTCCTGTGGAGCATTTTCACGGCAACTGGGCTGGAGATATTCCAGAAGTACATCGCTGGGCGTATGACTACTCCAAGCCAGGACACGAAGAAGATTATGTGCCACAACATATTCCTCTAAAAAAAGGGGAAGAAGAATTGCAGCACTAGATACGGTTGTTGTCAATAAAATCATATCAAACCCTCCATTTGGAGGGTTTTTTGTTGGTGCCCATCGTGAATGGTTAACAGTTAATGATTAGTAGTTAATCGTGAATTGAAACGCTTGGTTACTCCTCTGATTTGTCATGCCGTGCCTGACAAGGCATCCATCGGTAAGGTTAGGCATTGTATATTATCGTAACAATGGACTCCAACCTTTGGTAGTAAACCCATTTTCGTGGGAGTAACAACAAACCCCTATTTACGATTAACTGTTAACCAATAACCCCTGTTCACATTTAACAAATCACGCTTTTGTCTCTCCATTATGGAAGAGAGCGTTTTAGAATTAGTTTGTGGCCGTGCAGCTAGATTGTTGCAAAGAAATATCAGATTCTTTGATGGACTTCATCCCTCCAAGAACATTGATTCCTGTGTGAATCCCACGGTTTTTTAAAATCGAAAGAGCAATCATACTGCGATACCCCCCTGCGCAGTGCAGATAAAAGGGTTTGTCGTTGTCAAAACGGTTGAGGTTTTGGTTAATTTCATCCAAAGGCACAAGGTTAACTTGGGGGATATGGACAGAACTGTATTCGCTTTTTTTGCGCACATCAAAAACAACAGCTCCATTATCCACTCGTACCTTCAATTCTTGTGCACTGATATTCTCAATCTGCTCGACTGCTTTTCCTTGCTTGACCCAGGCGTTTATGCCTCCTTCCAAAAAACCAAGGGTATTGTCAAACCCCACTCTAGACAAGCGAGTGATGGTTTCTTTTTCTCGCCCTTCTGGCGCGATAAGTAAAATGGGGTGTTTGGTATCGCCAATTAGTGTACCGACCCAAGGGGCAAAACCTCCGTCAATTCCTACAAAAATGGCGTTAGGGATATGTGCTTTGGCAAAATCATCAGCGTTGCGCACATCCAATACCACAGCTCCAGAACGTGTGGCAGCGTCTTCAAAAGCATCTGGGGAAAGGGGTTTGTTCCCCGTTTCCAGAATGATATCAATATCCTCATAACCCAATCGATTGAGTTGTACATTTTCTGGGAAATACTGCGGAGGCGGACCTAAACCATCAATGACTTCTTTGACAAACTCTTCCTTGGTCATATCTTCACGTAGGGCGTAGTTGACCTTTTTTTGGTTGCCAAGGGTGTCCATGGTTTCTTTCATCATTTTTTTACCACATGCTGAGCCCGCACCATGCGCAGGATAGACTGTGATATCATCAGCGAGGGGCATGATTTTGTTTCGCAGACTGTCAAATAGGGTTTCAGCCAATTGCTCCTGGGTCATTTTGTCTTGTTTTTGCGCGAGGTCTGGCCGACCTACATCCCCCAAAAAGAGCGTGTCTCCACTAAATATCGCATGATCTTTTCCGTTGGCATCACGAAGTAAATAGGTGGTGCTTTCCATGGTGTGCCCTGGTGTGTGCAAAGCGGTTAATGTAACATCTCCTATACGAAAGGTCTGACCATCTTTAGCGATAATTACATCAAAATCTGGATCGGCGAGAGGACCAAAAATAATAGGTGCTTTGGTTTTGTTGGACAGGGTGAGGTGTCCACTGACAAAATCAGCATGAAAATGCGTTTCAAAAATATACTTGATGATAGCGTTGTTTTTCCGTGCACGCTGTAGGTAAGGTTCTACCTCACGAAGAGGATCAATCACAGCAGCTTCGCCATTACTTTCGATATAATAAGCTCCTTGCGCTAAACATCCCGTGTAAATTTGTTCGACTATCATGCAACTTATTTAGAATAAAATTAAGAAAAGGCAGAAGAGATTTCTGTAATTCAAAGAAGCTAATCATCAATTAATGAATACTGCCTTTGCTACTCCTTGAGTATTATCTCCTTCTAACTTTGTTAAAACATCATTTACCCAAATTGCAGGCACTTGAGTTTGTGCTTCGGTAGCTACATCTCCAGCAACTACAACAAACCCATCTGCAACAGCCACATCATAAGCAGTACTAACCCACATATTATTAAATACTCCACCTGGAAGATCAAATTTTGTTCCATCGTGCCAATAATGTGCATAAGTTCCTCCAGTTCCTGGAATATCGTTTCCATTTTCATCAGCATCAATCATCCAATCAATCTTACCAGCCACATATTCTCCAGTTTCATCTACAAAACCTCCATAACTTTCACCTCCATAAATACCTTTTTGCCATCCTCCACCATTTGGCATATCGTTTCTTGTATTTACTTTCCAATATGATGCTTTAGGTAAATAGCCAGTCATATTGTTTGGTGCCATGCTAAATCCAAAGTAATAGGGGGTTTCCATTATAAATTTTAACATCAACAACTTCACCATCTCATCCAGAAGGTACACTTAAATTAGATCTATTACCGTTTTTCCATCTAGCTGGAATAACATAATGATGATTATTCATATAGTATCCACCTACAAATACATCTCCATTTTGTTTTATTGCTATTCCATATCCTGATGAATCTCCACCAGATAATTTGTTTATGGTAGTGTTTTTCCAGTAACATGCACCGTTATCTCTGCCGGCTGTATATACGTCACCGTTATGAACAGCTATAGAATAAGCCTCTGCATTATTACTCCCTAAATCAAACGATTCATTATCAATCCAGTAAGAAGCTGATCCTCCATAATTCCATCCTATAGTATAGACTTTACCATCACTTACTACAATATCTTCAAGTTGACCAGAACCAAGGTCAACTCTTTCCCCGTTTATCCAATAACGTGCAGTACTATTACCAGATTCGTCCACAATATATCCTGCAACATAAACATTTCTGTCAGATATTATTTCACTACCAAAATCTTCATTGTCTTTATCTGTACAACTTGTTGATATAAATATTATTAGTATTGGTAAGATTAATTGCCTCATATCTGATTTTTATTTTGAATTGTAAAAATATGTAATTTTTTGTGTAATCTAAAAACGGTTTATACTATCTGACTTTCATGTTAGCAGAGTATTCATGTGTAGTATACTTTTGCAATATCGCTTTCTAGTAATTCATTTTCTCTTTTAAGTTCTAATATGTTAAATATATTATTTAGGTCGATATATTTTATTGGCATTTTTCAATATAACTTCTCGATCAAACGACATGGGTTTGGTCTGAAAATTTTGATACATCTCCATCTGGTCGGTATAGTGTGGGGAGTCGGGACGGGAACTGTTGCCGTAGGATATCACTGACTCAAAGTAGGTTTTCGTTTTCCCAAAACGAATTAGGGCGATATAGGACTCTCCATGCTCGATTTTGATTTGTCCATCTTTATATGGAGCTCCTCTCATGGCAGTCACCACGTCGGGAAGCCCAAAAATGGGAAGTTCATTATCGCCACGCACCAGCTTTTGAAAATCACCCAAGCGAATTCTGGTACTTCCAAAGTGTTTGATCAGATGTTTTTTGGCATCTTTCAGACAGGTATAAATCAATAATGGATTAAAGGTTTTTGAAGGACCTAGGCGTGGGTAATATTTCCCAAGGGTATAGTACAGCACGGCAAATGCACCTGCTCCATAAGAATCCGCACTTGCCACACGATCCCAATCTTGAATATCACCCAACAAGTCTGCAACATCGGTATAGTCATTGGGCTTCATCTCGTAAAGTGAATTGAAGTCAACAAAATTGTAGTTGAGCGGAGTCGGCAGGGTGTGGTCGTATTTGATACGTTTGAAATCGGAATAGGATAAACTATCTTTTTCGGAGAGCAAGTCAAATAAGCGTGTACTGCGGTTGTTATTGTAGGTTTCATAGTTCATGGCTTTGGCATAGTCACCGGGGTTTGGGTTTTCGTCAGGTGCAGTCGAATAAAATGGACTGTGATTGGCGTTGTATACATAGCCCGCTTGAGGCGCGATGACTTGGGGGAGTTCTTGGGTGGTATAGTAGCTGTCCCACAATGTTTTTTTGGTGTTTCCGGGTAGGGTTTTTTGCCAATTATAGCTGGGGTCACGTCGAGGAATTTTTCCGTTAGAGATATAAAAAATAGTATCATTTCTGTCGGCATAGCCAATGTTATAGCCTGGAAGGGCATTCCATTCCAAAACGGAATAAAATTCGGAAAAAGAACGGGCTTTGTTCATACGCCACCACTGCTCGAGGGCATTGATATTGGTTGTGCTTGGCGTTCGGATGGCAAAAACACCACTTTTGTTTTTTAGTGCAGGACCATAGATGCTTTGGTAATAGGTTTTGGAAATGGGAATCCGCAAGCCCAAGAGTCGAACAAACATCTTTGCTTTTTTCTTTACGAGCTGGTGTTCTTCTCCATCAACGATATAGATGGTTTTGTTTTTCATCTCCAATTGGTACGCATCGGCCTTGTCGGGATAGTTAACGGTATGGGTCCACCCCAGATATTCGTTGGCACCAGTGAGGATACAAGGGGCACCGGGAAAGGTTGCCCCGATGATATTGGTGCCTTCCTCACTGACCAAATGGACTTCATACCAAGAAGTAGGTCCTTCCAAAGGTTGATGGGTGTTGATGGTTAAAAAGCTTTCGTCAATTTTTGTTTTTCGAGAACTCAAGGCGATGAGATTAGAGCCGTGTACGTCTTCGTGGATTGGTTTTTCATATTGGTCGATTCGATTGGTAAAAATTGCTTCTACGAGCTTGTCCCCTTGGTTAGAAGCAAAAAGTTGTAGCTGCGAATAAATCAGCATTTTTTTGGGTGTGATGGGAAAGAAATCTGGGATCAGTACCTCATCGGGATGATGCTTTGCATAGCTATTCAACCCCGCTGCATAGCCTTTAATGACTTCGATAAACTCATCGCTAAGCGTGTGATATAAACGATCTACGGTTTCTGCGCTTTGGATGAGCTGCGCAACAAAGTCAACACCGATTCCCTTTTTCCCGTTCCATCGACTGAGCACTCCATTGCCTGCGAGATAGGCCTTTTGAATAGTCAAAAAATTGTCTTCGGCATGCGCCCACGCCAATCCATAGGCGGTATCGGCATCGGTTTTTCCATAGATATGCGGAACCCCATAGCTGTCGCGAATGATTTCTACATCTTCCGGATTGACCTGTGCGTGTACAATTCCCAAAGCCAACGCAAAGAGAATTACTAAACGATATCGCATGCTTTTGAAGTTGTTCATAGCTGCAAGATATTCAAATTCTTTGATCACCAAAACGGTTGGTGAACAAAGGAAATTTCCAACTCCTAAATTTTTAATTATCTTGTCCAAAAAAAATATGAAAAACAGAAGAGATTTTTTAAAGGAAGTCTGTCCAACAGTGGCCTTTGCCTTTTTTGGTGTGAGTTTTTTAGAAGCCTGTAGTGCAGATAGTTTAGATGAAGATACAGGCGATGGAACCACGCCACCAGCAGACAATGGCTATACCAAAAGCGGATCTACGTATACCATTGATTTAACCCATTCCAATTTTTCTCGGTTAGCTGAAGGTGGGGTTGGTTGGATGAATGGATCTGGTATCGGCATTCAAGCTTTATTTCTACGAACGTCATCCATCAGCATTCAAGCTTATTCGAATCGCTGCCCTGCTCATGGTCAAAGAAATCAATGGGACAAGGTAAGCAACAGCACTTTTATATGTAATCACGCTGGTAACTCCTTCAGTACAGACTGCGATAATACACAATTGGATTGTTTTGAAACGTCCCTAGACGGAGATAAGCTTACATTGACAATGTAAAAGATATTACACAAGACCTTTTTCTGATTTATTGTAGTCGTGCGTTAGTATATATGCTAATTTTGTAGGATATGAGAAAAATCAATATCATTGGTTCTGGCTTTTCCTCTATTTCTGCTGCCTGTCATTTGGCAAAGCGTGGATATCAAGTGGAGGTCTTTGAAAAAAACAGTTCGCTAGGTGGTCGTGCGCGACAGTTTCAGAAAGACGGTTTTACCTTTGACATGGGGCCTTCATGGTATTGGATGCCCGACGTTTTTGAGCGCTTTTTTGCGAGTTTTGGCAAGCAAGTATCCGACTATTACGAACTAGAACGCCTTAATCCCGGCTATCAAGTTGTGTTTGGGAAAGATGAGGTTTTTCCAGTACATGATAGCATCGAGAAAATTGCTGATCGATTTGAACTTGAAGAAAAAGGGAGCGGTCGAAAATTGGTCTCTTTTCTCAATCAAGCCAAACGAAACTATGATATTGCCATCGAGGACTTGGTCTATAAACCAGGGGTTTCCCCTCTGGAACTCATCACCCCTGTAACGATCAAAAATGCAGGGCTATTTCTGACCAATGTGCGCAAACAAGTGGAACGAGATTTTAAAAGTCCAAAACTGCGCTCAATCCTTCAATTCCCAGTCCTTTTTCTCGGCGCAAAACCCGAGCAAACCCCTGCCTTTTACAACTTTATGAACTATGCCGATTTTGGGTTGGGGACTTGGCATCCTAAGGGCGGAATGATTCAGATTGTGAATGCCATGGTGTCTTTGGCTAAAGAGCTCGGCGTGAGCTTTCATACCGATGCCCCTGTCCATGAAATTATCACAAATAACAAAAAAGTAACTGGAATTCGTGTGGGGGATACCATACATGAGGCAGATATCATCATCAGTGGTGCAGACTATCACCATACCGAAAGTTTGCTACAGGCATCCCTTCGTGGATATAGCGAGGCCTATTGGAAGAAAAAGGTATTTGCTCCGTCCTCCCTTTTATTCTATATGGGGATCGATAAAAAACTGGATAATTTGGCACATCATAACCTCTTTTTTGATGTGGATTTTGACAAACACGCATCCAGTATTTACGATACACCCGAATGGCCTAAAGAGCCCTTGTTTTATGTCAACCTCCCATCGATTTCCGATAAGACCATGGCTCCTGAAGGCAAAGAAGCTTGTTTTATTTTGATTCCAATCGCGCCCGGATTAGAAGATACCCAAGCCCTTCGAGACAAATACTACAATATCGTCCTAACTCGAATGGAGGAACTCACCAATCAATCGATTAGAGAGCATGTGCTATTCAATAAATCTTTTTGCGTCCTCGATTTTGTAAACGACTACAACTCCTATAAAGGCAATGCCTACGGTATGGCGAACACCCTGACCCAAACCGCATTTTTGCGCCCCAAGCTCAAAAGCAAAAAAGTAAAGGATTTGTATTTCACAGGCCAATTGACCGTACCCGGCCCTGGCGTTCCGCCAGCCCTGATTTCAGGGAATATCGTTGCAGATATGATTGCGCCACTCTAAAATTTTAATGGTATGAAAACCGTTTTCCACCCTTCCGACTCAAGGGGCTACGCCAACCATGGCTGGCTAGAAGCTCGTCACAGTTTTAGTTTTGCGAGTTGGTACCAACCCGATCGACTACATTTTGGTGCATTACGTGTACTCAACGACGATATCATCCAAGGGGGAATGGGCTTTGGTACCCACCCACACGATAATATGGAAATTGTGACCATTCCGCTCAAAGGAGATTTGGAGCACAAAGACTCTATGGGCAATGCAGCGGTCATTCGAGAAGGCGACATTCAAGTGATGAGCGCAGGAACAGGGGTTCAGCATTCGGAATACAATAACAACCCAGATCAAGACATCAATTTGTTTCAGCTGTGGTTGTTTCCCAACAAGCGCAACGTAAGCCCTCGCTATGACCAATTGCCTATTCGCAGTTTGCATCAAAAAAATGCTTTTTTCCAAATTCTGTCTCCATCAGACGATGATCAGGGGGTTTGGATTCATCAAGATGCGTGGATACATATGCTCGATGCGGATTCAGGGCAATCCTTTGACTACGTTTTACAAAGTTTAGACCACGGTGTGTATATCATCGTGATTGAAGGTGAAGTGGAAGTTGGCGATCAAACCCTTTCTCGCCGTGATGCCATTGGGGTTTGGGAAACCCAAAAGGTGGAGATTAAAACGAAGTCCGATACCGAACTTCTTTTGGTTCAAGTACCCATGATTCAGTTGGCGTAGCCGATTTTTTGAGTACATTGCATTTCCAATTCAATCGCCCATGGAACAAATCATTCATGTTGAGGGGATGACCTGTCAAGGGTGTGCCACGTCTATAGAGAAAGCCATTTCCCGACTTCCCACTGTGGAAAGCGTTAGCGCCAATCCCAAAACTGGAGTTGTAGCGATTTTGAAGCAATCCCCAGTCCATCCCGATGAAATCAAAGCAGTTTTACCGCCCAAATACGCCCTGATTGATAAACCCGTATCATCCCCTTCAAAAGTCAAACAACTCTTTCCGTTAGGGCTGATATTTCTGTTTCTGATTGGCGGAACAACAGTCATTCATTACCCCATTTTTGAAAGACAAGCGGTTTTACCCGATTTTATGGGTCTGTTTTTTGTCGTGTTTTCGTTTTTTAAGCTTCTCGACCTAAAAGGGTTTCAGCAAAGCTTTAGGAGATATGACCCATTGGCTAAATCTCTCCCTTTATATGGTTGGGTATATCCGTTTGTAGAGCTTGCATTAGGCGTTCTTTTTTTGATGCGCTTGGAAGTTCAACTGGCTCTTTGGCTGACTTTGGGGATTTTGAGCATCACGACGCTAGGGGTTGTCAAGGTATTGCTGTCTAAACAACAAATTCAATGTGCATGTTTGGGTTCGGTGCTCAACCTCCCGATGACTGAGGCGACTTTGATTGAAAATGTAGTGATGATTGGCATGGCAGGGTGGATGCTCCTATAACTGCCCGACAAATACCGCCAAAGCGTTTTGAAATTGAGCTTCTAATTCTAAATCCAAAATGCCTTTATTTTCATCAAAGGTTTTCGGGAAATTTGGAAGGGAAAAATGTGGGATATCGTAGGGGTTTTTCCTTGCAATTCGGTTGTGGGCTTGTTCCAAAACGGTTTTGGCACCCCGATCACCGTCATTGGTTGCCATCAACAACATGGGCTTGGAGTACCAAAGGTTGCCCTTAAACCGAGAGATCCAATCAAAGATATTTTTAAACGCTGCCGAATAAGAGCTGTTGTGTTCGGCAAAGGAAATGATAATCCCATCTGCCGACATAAGCAAGTCTTTGAAATTATGGGCAAGCTGGGGAAAGCCATCCTTGTTTTGACGATCAACACTAAAAATCGGCATCTCATAATCGTTTAAATCCAAAATAGTCGCTTGGGCATTTGACACACAGGATGCAGCATAAGTCGCCAATTTTTTATTGATGGAATGGATAGATGAACTTCCGCCAAAGGCAATGATCTTTTTCATGCTTTGCAAATTACAAATTCTGTTTGGTTTTAAAACTTCTCTTTTGGGTGTAGATCGCATAAAGATAAGTGATATCTTTAGCAAAATGGGGCAAGTCGTTTATCTTCACTTTTTTACCTACAATCAACATCGCTTTTGGGCATTTACCCAGATGCAACGCGCACATGCTGGTTTGCAAGACTGCAAGGGATTGCAGTTTTATAAGATGTTGGGAACGGGTGCGGGTGCGGGCTTTAGCTTGCGTCCCGATTTTTCGACCTATGCCTTGCTCAGCGTTTGGGACAGTGAGGACGACAAAAAACAGGCCTTTGAGAATTCACCTGTTTTACATTCGTTTTTTGACCGATCTGCAACGCAGCACATCTATTCATTACGCCCAATCCATACCCATGGGAAGTGGAGCGGTCAGTCGCCCTTTGTTGTGCAAGAACCCTTGGGCGATAAACCCATTGGCGTTATTACCCGTGCCACACTCAACCCTTCACGGTTGATTGATTTTTGGCGGCATGTCCCGCAGGCATCACAGGCGATAAAAGAAGCCAAAGGGGTTGGGTTTTTTAAAGGGATCGGCGAATGGCCTTTTGTGCAACAAGCGACCTTTAGCGTATGGGAAAGCGCAGAAGCGATTCGTACTTTTGCCTATGTGTCACAGGCACACGCTTCGATTGTCAAAAAGACAAGAGAGCGCAAATGGTATAAAGAAGATATGTTTAATCGTTTTGAGGTATTGAACGAAGAAAAAACTCCTTTGATATGAGTAAACAAGCAATCGTTATTGGCTCGGGTATCGCAGGCATTGCCACATCGATTCGGTTGGCTTGTCAGGGGTTTGCAGTTTCCGTTTTTGAAAAAAATGAATATGCAGGGGGAAAATTATCTTCCTTTTTGCTGGGGGATTACCGATTTGATTTTGGCCCTTCGCTGTTTACCATGCCGCATTTTATCGATGAGCTTTTTGAGTTGGCTGATGAAAATCCACGGGATCATTTTCAGTACAAACGCAAAGAGATTGGGTGTAAATACTACTGGGAAGACGGTGCTCAACTAAATGCTTATGGCGATACCGATCGGTTTTTGGAAGAAGTCGATGCCAAATTGGGCGTGCCAAAACACCAACTGGAAGATTATCTTACCCGAGCCGAGAAAAAATACAATCGAACCGTATCCATATTTTTAGAGCAATCTTTACACAAATGGCGTACCTACCTCAACAAAGCCACCCTAGAAGGTATTCTCCATTTGTTTTCCTACGAGCTCGACAGCACACTACACAAAGTCAACACCCGTCGACTGAAAGAACCTCATTTGGTGCAGTTCTACGATCGATTTGCGACCTATAACGGCTCCAATCCCTATCAAACACCTGGTATGATGACCCTTATTCAACACCTCGAGCAGCATTATGGCACTTTTGTTCCTGAAAAAGGCATGGTTGATATTACCAATAGCTTGGTTGCACTTGCCAAACGCAAAGGAGTGCAGTTTCATTACAACTCACCTGTTGATGAAATCATCGTAGAGGGCAAAACGGCGGTAGGAATACGAGCGAATGGTACAATGCACAAGGCTGATGTTGTGGTATCCAATATGGATGTCGTACCGACGTATCGGCATTTGATGTCTGCTCAAAAAGCGCCAAAGAAAAGTCTACGGCAAGAACGATCGAGCTCGGCAGTGATTTTTTATTGGGGGATCAATCGGTCGTTTCCCGATTTGGATTTGCACAACATCTTTTTCAGTGAGGACTATAAGGCAGAGTTCGATGCGCTATTTGCAGACAAAACCCTCGCTGCTGACCCGACGGTTTATGTCAATATCACAGCCAAAGACGTGCAAGGCGATGCCCCAGCGGGCAAGGAAAACTGGTTTGTGATGATTAATGCGCCCCACGATGTGGGTCAAGACTGGGATGTGCTTTTGCAACAATTGCGGAAACGTGTATTGGACAAGCTCAATCGGACTTTAAATATAAATCTAAAAGACTGTATAGAGGAAGAGTTTGTGGTAACTCCGCCTATGATTGCGGACAAGACGGCCTCTTTTACTGGCGCTTTGTATGGCGCAGCGAGCAATGACCGTATGGCGGCTTTTTTGCGTCACCCCAATTTTTCACGTCAAATTTCAAACTTGTATTTTTGTGGGGGGAGTGTGCATCCGGGGGGCGGAATTCCCTTGTGTTTGCTTTCTGCTAAAATCGTTGCCAATTTAGTTAAAGACCAATGATACATCATTTAATTCCAAAAGAGCGCACCACACAAATCTCTGTGGGGATGATTTGGTTATTTCATATCAGTGGTGCCTTGGGAATTTTGTATGGCAACAGAGAGTTCTTTTTACAAACCACGCCCATCAATTTGTTTTTTACGCTTGTGCTGTTGTTTGTCAATCTCAAAAACCCCGATCGGCGTATGGCTTGGGCTGCGATTTTGGCCTTCACTTTGGGCATGTTGGTCGAGATATTGGGCGTAAACTATGGTTTGATTTTTGGGTCGTATTCCTATGGCGAAAATCTTGGTTTTAAAATCTTTGGTGTACCCATTCTGATCGGTGCCAATTGGGTGATGCTGAGCTTTATCTCAGGAGCGATGGGAGATGCGTTATGGAAAAACAATAAAATCTTAGCTGCCATTTCTGGGGCAGTACTTATGGTTCTTATCGATTTGGTCATTGAGCCCGTCGCACCTATTTTCGATTATTGGACGTTTACAGAACATGTAGCACCCCTGTCAAATTACATTGGTTGGTTTTTGGTTGCTTTGCCCATTCAGTTGGGCGTACAGTATTGGATTCGCGAAAAAGAATACACCTTTTCGGCACATCTTGTGCTGGTTCACTTTTTATTTTTTGGGGTGTTTGCCCTCCAATAGCCCCGTAGTTCAACGGATAGAATAGAAGTTTCCTAAACTTTAGATCCAGGTTCGATTCCTGGCGGGGCTACTTGTTGGCTAGAGCTTGATAATTTTAATTTTCTTGTGTGCAGTTTCCCCATCAATTTGAACAAAAATTTATAACCTAAATAGTCAGAAATTAAAATCCCTTTTCTAGATATGAAAGTATTTACGACCAATAGCAATTTACCCAAAGGAGTTTATCTGTTAGAGATTTCAGGCAACAGCTTTAGATAAATCAAGCGTTTGATGATAAAATAACATCGAATATATTTTACTACATTTGACAACCTAATCCTATACTGGTGTTTCAACTAAAATATATTAATCATCTGATAATAAATATATTAGGAGGTATTTTTATACTATACACTCAATCGTTACCTCCTATACAAGGATTTCCAATGGAGGAGTATGCCGCAGGCAACCAAAATTGGATGCTTACCCAGGGTTCTGATAATCAAATTTATATTGCCAATAATGAAGGGATATTATCATTTGATGCAGAGCGATGGAAGTTATATCCAACCAGCTCAATCGTTCGCTCGGTGGCCTATTTTGATGGAGTCTTGTTTTCTGGAAGCTACATGGATTTTGGGTATTGGACCAAACAACCAAGTGGGGACCTCACTTACCAATCTCTAGTAGAAGAGCATAGCATTGAGATTATTGAAGACGAACAATTTTGGAATATATATAAGATTGAAGATAACCTTGTGTTTCAATCACTGAACAGAATCCTGCTATTTAATCGGACTACCAAAGAAATCAAATCCATACAACCTGAGAAACCCATTTTAAAATCATTTGTCGTCGATGAACGATTATATTTTCAACTTGAAGGAGATGGGATTTATCAATATAGTTCTAGAGGGATAATCTATTTGTTTGGCGAGTCAGCATTTGAGGATACAGAGGTGATTGAACTATTTCCGCTTTCGGATGGTTTGCGAGTGCTCACATCTTCCAAAGGTTTTTTTAGTTATCGCAACAACCGATTGCGCCCATGGCCTATATTGAATCCAAATCTGCAAAACGAACTTGTGTATAGCGGACTACGATCTCGCAAAGGGGAGTATGTGATTGGAACGGTTACCGATGGCTTATATGTTGTCTCTGAAAATGGAAGAACGAGTAAGCATTTTAACTTCGAAAAAGGACTATTAAACAACACCATCCTTTCAATTTTTGAAGATAAAGATTCAAATTTTTGGTTTGGGCTAGACAACGGTATCAATTGTGTGTTGACAAACTCTCCTCTACAAGTTTACTATGATTCTAAAGGCCAGCTGGGTACAGTGTATGCATCAAAACGCTTTCAGGACAAACTTTATGTTGCTTCCAATAGAGGATTGTTTTTCCGTTCTTTTGACAACCCAGAGGAGAAGTTTAAATCCATCCCAGGATTATCGGGTCAAAACTGGAATTTAGAAATCGTGAATGATGTTCTATTTGTTGGTCATGACAGAGGTACATTTATTGTAAATGGGAAGACTGCAATACGAATCGGTTCCTATATTGGGGCTTGGGTGCATCGAAATGTCAATCGCAACACCATTTTGGTTGGCGCTTACGACGGTATTCATGTGTTGAATCGAATCAATGGTGTTTGGAAGTATGCTTATAAAATTTCAGGATTTGATATTTCTTCTCGCCATATGGAGATCATCAATGAGCGTGAAATTTTGATTAGTCACGAATACAAAGGGGTGTATCACCTCACACTATCAGAAGACCGAACAGTTGCTGAAAAAGTGGAATTGTTAGATATTCGAAGAGGTCGGCATGCGAGTCTTGCAAAACTTGATCAAACCATCTTTTATTTGAGTCCAGATGGAATGTTTAAGTTTGATCAGCAAGCGGAAGATTTTTTACCCCTTGCTATTTCCTCAAAAATGTTTGCAAATGACTCTTATTTAACGGGCAAAATGATTGTTGATCAGCAAAATCAGATTTGGACTTTTTTCGAAAATAACATTGCCTTACTCGAACTGAATATATTTGACTCTTCATTCAGCGTTCAAAAAATCCCACTCCACAGTAATTTCAGAAAAACAAATCTAGGTTTTGAAAATATCGGAGACCTAAACAATGGCTCATATATCATCGGTACAATCAATGGTTTTATGACGCTATCCCTCAAACAATATGTTACACCCTCATCTTCACTCTTTTTTTCACAGATTTCTGCATATGATCTCGCCCAAAAAGAAGTCAACCTACCTTTTGATGAGCAGGTGAAATTACCTTCTGCAAAAAACAATATCCACTTTTCATTTAGCGTCCCCCATTATAGCAAGCTTAACAGTATTAAGTATCAATGGTTTTTGGAAAATTATCACAAGGACTGGGTCTCTTTAAAGGACCAATCGTCTGTAGAATTTAAAAACTTAGATTTTGGCGATTATACTTTTTATGTACGAGCGCAAAGTGGTCAACAGCAAGTGGGAGATGTTTTATCCTACTCATTTACGATTGATTACCCATGGTATATTTCTATTTGGGCTATTCTCATTTATATATTACTCCTTTTTCTTCTTTCATTACTTGTCAATAAACTGTATACAAGCTATTACAAGAAAAAGCAATTGAAATATATTGAAGAAACCAAAAAAGAGTTGGCATTAATAGAACTGTCAAACACAAAAATTTTAGTGGAGGCAAAAAATGAGCAGTTAAATCAGCGAATAGGGAGCAAGAACCGAGAACTTGCCATCTCTACCATGAGTATGATTAAGAAAAATACATTGCTCGGATCGATTAAAAATGAATTGATAAATGTAAACGAGCTTTCTGAAGTCAAAAATGTCATTCGAAATATCGACAAAAATATCAATGACAACGAGGATTGGACTTATTTTGAAGAAGCCTTTAACAATGCGGATAAAGACTTTTTAAAGAAGATCAAGGAGTTGCACCCCAAACTTACCCCAAATGATTTACGGCTGTGCGCCTATTTGCGCTTAAACTTATCGTCTAAAGAAATTGCATCACTCTTAAACATTTCGCCAAAAAGTGTTGAAATTAAAAGATATCGTTTGCGAAAACGAATGAATCTCGAACATAAAACCAATCTTATTGGGTACATCATTTCCGTATAGATTATTTTTCATACCAATTTTTCCTCTACTTTTCCTCTACAAATTTTCAGAAATTTTATCATTTGATTTGACTATGACCTGATAATACAGCATCTTAACTCTGGATTGTATTATTTACCAAGTATGTAAAATGTAGAGTTTTATTTTATCAAATTAATACAATTGCTTTACTACTTTTATCACTTTGATAACCAAAGATACATGAGAGTCAAACTAATTTTACCTTTTATTTTGTTCTTCCTATCAACAATTGTTTTTGGTCAGGATCAAATTGTTGAAGGTCGTGTGATTGATGCACTTACCAATCAACCCATGCCCGGCGCCACGATTTTGATCAAAGGCACTACGACGGGTACCACCACTGATTTCGACGGTAACTTTTCATTGGCGACCTCATCCAATGATATTTTATTGATTTCTTACTTAGGATATTTGACCTCTGAAGTCAACGTTTCCTCCGAAATGCTGATCGTTTATCTCGAAGCTGAATCGAATGAGCTTGACGGAGTTGTTTTAATCGGATATGGGACTCAAAATAAACGAAGTGTTACGGGAGCAGTATCTACTGTCTCTGCGGAAAGTATTGAAGAACTAAACCCAATCAAACTCGAGCAAGCCCTTCAGGGAACAGTTTCTGGTGTGAATATTTCTACACAATCTGGTTCTCCTGGCGCAGGAATTAATATCCGCATTCGGGGGATATCTACTAATGGAAATGCAAGCCCTACAGTCATCATTGACGGATACCAAGGGGATTTGAGCGTACTTAATCCGAGTGATATTGAATCTATAACAGTTCTTAAAGATGAGCAAGCAGCTATTTATGGAACCATTGGCGCCAATGGCGTTGTACTTGTGACCACCAAATCTGGAAAAAAGAATATGCCTGTTCAGGTGGAGGTAAATGCTTCCTACAGTATACAAGAAATAGCGCGGACTTTACCCTTACTTAATGCTTACGAATATGGAATACTGCTCAACGAAGCCTTCACCAATGCAAATCGTTTTCCTCCAGTGTCTAATGTGAGTTCCCTGGGAGAAGGTACCAATTGGCAGCAAGAAATTTTTGATCAGGCGCCTATCCTTTCAAATAACTTTACCTTAACTGGTGGATCAGAGAATATTTCCTATTCCTTCGGTGGATCAATATTAGATCAAGAAGGTATTATTGGTCAACAAAAATCAGGGTTTGATCGCAAAACTTTACGCTCCAATCTAAATATTGACCTATCAAGCAAACTTTCATTAACGACAGCAATCACATATACCAACATTGGTCGGAAAACCATCAATGAGACTGGTTTAGGGTCTGTATTGTTTAACGCTGTGAACATGCCTCCAATCTATTCTCCATTTGATGCGGATGGTGACTACACCCTTGCACCGACAAACCTGGGAATTGAAATTATCAATCCCCTAGCACAAATCGATAATACGTACAACGATTATGTTCTTAATAAGTTGAATGGAACCATTGGATTTGAGTATAAGTTGTTGGATAATTTACTGCTAACCACCCGTATAGGTTTTAACTCATCTTACAGTAAAGGGAAAACTTTTTCTAAAGAAATTAATTATGGAGGAAAAGTATTTGATATCACCAGAAGTCAAGTGGATCAAAATCGTATCAATGACAATGATTACACCTATGATATGTTTGCCAACTATGATTTTAAAATCGGTCAAAATCACAGTCTCAAAACAACCTTGGGAATGACGGTTTTTAAAACCTTTGGAGACGGCCTGTTTGCAACGGGTTACGAAATCCCCAACAATGATTGGGCCTTTGCCGACATTAGTTTAGCTGATGGTTTGGCAGAACAAAAAACAACAGGATCTTATATATACGACCAAAGACGATTGTCCTACTTCGGCAGAGTCCGATATGACTACAAAGAAAAATTACTTGTTTCTGCACTTCTACGTAGGGATACTTCCACAAAATTTGGACCAAACAAAAGAATCGCCTATTTCCCTTCCTTTACTGCAGGTTATTTACTATCAGAAGAATCCTTTTTACAAGACTCTTCATCTATCGACTTATTAAAAGTGAGGGTGAGCTATGGTATGATGGGGAATGACCTAATTGGAGACTTTCTTTACACGGCTACTCTTGGCGGAGAGGCCATGTACGTCTTTAACGATGAGCTTGTTGCTGGTCGTGCTGTAGGTGTATTGCCCAATCCTAATGTTGGTTGGGAAGAGTCTGAACAATTTGATATTGGGATTGATGCTAATTTTTTCAAAAATAAGTTAAGTCTTACTGCAGACTATTTCATCAAAAAAACAAACGATCTTTTGATTGAGTACATCCCTGTTTCAGGAATTTTGGGAACAAATGCACCAGGAGCTGGGAGTCCGACTGTCAATGCAGGGGGGGTTGAAAACAAAGGGGTAGAGTTTTTTGTCTCTTACAAAGATACTTTTTGGGAAAAGTTGAAGTTTAATTTTTCCTATAATTTCACCCAACTTGAAAACCGCGTTACTTCTGTCAACAATCAGGTTGGTTATATCGAAGGCGGTAGCTTTGGTGTTGGACAATTACCGCCATCTAGAATGACCGTTGGGCAGCCTATAGGTGTTTTTTATGGCTATCAAACAGATGGAATTTTTCAAACGCAATCTGAAATTAGTCTGCATCCCTCACAACTCAAATTGGGTGCTGAAGCAAAACCAGGCGATTTTAGATTTTTGGATTTAAATGGAGACAATATCATCGATGATAAAGATCGCACCTATTTAGGGAGTCCGATCCCAGATTATACAATGGGTCTAAATCTTGGGTTTTCATATGAAAATTTCGAATTTTCCACCTATGCTTTTGCTTCCATAGGCAATGAGTTTGTCAGAAATTACGAACGTGCAAACACTCATGTGAATCGACTCCACAATACGATTTTACGATGGAGAGGTGAGGGGACTAGTGACACCCATCCCCGACTAACCACCCGCAGCACTTCAAATCGTGTTTTTTCTGATTATTATGTTGAGGATGGTTCTTTTTTGCGGATTCAAAATATCCAAATTGGCTACAATTTGCCGAGCTCCTTCATGGAAAAGCAAGGGATTGAGAAGTTGCGTTTTTACTTTTCAGCAAACAATCTATTGACGCTCACCAATTACACAGGATTCGATCCCACAACCAATAATGGGCAACCGATCGGTAATGGTATTGATTATGGGACATACCCTACAGCAAAAACGTATTTACTAGGAATGAATATTAAATTTTAATTATGAAGCTAGTCAAAAAATTTAAAAATGGAATCCTTAGCATCGCCCTGTTCTTAGGCGCTGTTTACGCTTGTTCCGATGATTTTGTAGATATCTTTCCTGAATATTCGCTTGGGTCGGAGTCTTTTTTCAACAATGAAAGTGATTATTATGAAGCATTGGTGGGTGCTTACGATTTGTTGGCTGCGACCTATGTCAATGCAATGTTGGGTGAAATCGCATCTGACAATACTTTGTGTGGTGGAGAAGGCTCTTATGACGTTCCTGGTTTCCAGCAAATTGATGACATGATTCACACGCCTGTCAATGACAATCTGCAAGACATTTGGAACTGGATGTTTGCTGGTGTTCAACGCGCAACCTATATTCTTGAATTTAAGGACAAAATTGAATTTACGGGGAAAGCACAAATCATTGCCGAGGCCCGATTTTTACGGGCTTACTATAATTTTGAGTTAGTGAAGTGGTTTGGTCCAATTCCACTCACAAGAAATGACATACGATTTGCTGTGAATGATGAAAAATCGATTCCTCGGAATGCAGAAAACGAAGTGTATCAATTTATCATAGATGATTTACAACTGGCAATTACCGACCTAGCGGAAGATGCACCTGAAGTCGGACGGGTTTCAAAAAAAGCGGCCATGTCTTTGTTGGGAAAGGCTTATGTCTACAATCAACAATATGATGAAGCTGCAGATATCTTTGATCAAGTCATCGGATCAAACAAGTACCAGCTGGTCAGTGACTTTGCGACTATTTTTGAGCATGCTGGTGAAAATGGACCTGGTTCTGTATTCGAAGTACAATACACTGATAAAGAAGGTGCAAGTTTCGATTGCCTGCAGTGCAGCGAAGGAAATATAGCCGTTGGCTTCAATGGGATTCGTGAATGGACAGGCCCTTTCTATGATACAGGTTTTAGTTTTAATGTACCTACCCAAGAATTGGTTGATGCCTTTGAAGACGGAGATACCAGAAAAGATGTAGCCATACTTGACATTGTTGCTTTTGCTGCCAAATACAATGCGACCTATGCCGAGGGCTATGAACACACAGGGTACTTTAACAGAAAATATATCGCCCGTAAGGGTGACACAAATATTGGGGATATGAATTTGACAAACCCCAATAACTACAGAGCAATTCGTTATGCCGATGTGCTCCTTCTAGCTGCTGAAGCACATCAGCAGCTGGGCAATGACACCAAAGCCTTATCGTACCTAAATACAGTGCGAACAAGAGCATTTGAATCTTCAGCCAACACCCTCAGTGTTACAGGTGATAATTTACGCAAAGCCATCCAACATGAAAGACGTGTTGAACTGGCAGGTGAAGGACATCGATTTTTTGATCTAGTGCGATGGGGAATCGCGGCTGAATTTATTCCTGGATTTGAGTCTGGGAAAAATGGAAAGTTTCCAGTTCCAATTGAAGAAATTCAGTTTTCAAATGGAAATTGGGAACAAAACCCTAACTATTAATTTTTAAACCATAAATATGAAAATTAGACATTTCTTTTATTTTTTGTTTGCAAGCTTGGTTTTTGTTGCTTGTAAAGAAGATGATCCTGTCGAGCCAACACCTGAAATTACAGGTCTTGACTTTACGATCACGACCTATGATGACCAGCCACTTGCTGTTGGTGTAACACCAACGGCTACAGGTGCAGAGTCATTTAAAATCTATTTCGATTCTGTAGGTGATCCGGATACTTTTCAAGAAACAACTGGCGCACTTGTCACCCACACCTATGTGACGGAAGCAACAACCACATATACAATTAAAGTTGTGGCTTCCAATAGCAATGGCGCTGCTGATGTTGAATTGACCAAGGACCACACAGCTACTGTTGTACCCCCAACAACCCTTGCTGATTTTGAGTCAAGTAACCCACCATTTTTTAGTAATGATCTGACAGTCGTTTCTGAAGGTGCTGATGGAAACACCACTGCAGTGGGTAAGCAGAGTCAACTTGATGGCGGAGATTACGATTCCTTTACGATAACAAATGCCAAATATGTTGACCTGACTGAAAAAGCAGTAATTTCATTTGACTTTTGGCAAGAAACAGCAGCAACTCCAAAATTGGCCTTAAAAATGCAAGGAGTTGTTGAAGATGGTCTTTATGATGTAGAGGCTACAGTTACTGCTGAAGCAGTGGCTGGATGGCAAACGGTTTCTTTTGATTTTGAAAATGACAGAGCTAATAGTTTCCCGAATAACGAACAGCCATTATCCGATTTAGGAACTTATGCGACAATCGTTGGTTTTATTGGTTTTGGAGAGAAAGTTCCTGGTGTATTTTATCTTGATAACTTCTTAGGTGGAGAGTTTGGAGCAGACCTTCCTGATGCTGATTCGGACGGAACCCCAGATTCCTTAGACTTTTGTAAATCAGTTGCTGGAGAGGCTTCCCTATACGGATGTCCAATGCCTGCGGCAGCTGCAGCAGACCCAACCAAAGATGCTTCAGAGGTAGGGAATTTCTACAGCGATGCGTATACTGAATTAGAATTGGTGACGGTTCAAACTAGTTGGTCTGTAAATGCACAAGGCCGTGAATTTGAAGTAGCTACTGGGAATGACGCATTATTATATGCCATTACTGCTGCTAATGGTTACGGTGGTATTGAAGTCAAGACACCTTTCTTTGATGCTTCAGCATACAACATGGTACACTTTGATGTTTACTCTGTTGATAAGGACGATATCGCATTTAAATTTGAGCAAGCAGCTGATAATGCTGGAGCTAAAGTTATTGATGTAACCGCTGGTGAGTGGACATCTGTTGATATTCCTACCTCTCAGTTTGTACCTCAAGACCCAGGAGCAATGGACGCTATCGTTGTAGGTGTTGTGTCTTCGGATACTGTGGGAACTGTGTACTTTGACAATATCTATTTCTGGAATGATCCTTCTTTGGAGCCACCAACAGTTTTAACTTTAACATGTGATGTGTCTGCTTTATCTACAGCACCAACTTCTGTAAGAATAACCGGGCCATGGTGGAGTTGGGATCCAGCTGCGGGACCAGTAGCAGTTGACAATGGAGACGGTACTTGGTCAGTTCCATTTAATGATGTAACTGCTGATGATCCAATTGGAGGTAACATGGAGTACCTTTGGGTAGTTGATGGTGTTCAAGAAGTATTATGGGATAATGCTGCCAATGCTGAATGTGCTACCAGAATTGAAAGTGGTAATTTAGATACAGACTATTGGAGCTATGGAAATAGAGTATATCTAGTCGGTGGCAATCTTGATGTTCAAGATGTTTACGACTCTTGCCAATAATTATTGTTAATTAAAACTTCCCCCTCCTTGGGGGAAGTTTATCTTTTGTTTTATGAAAAAAACACTATCACTTCTTATGGTTTTTTGCTTTAGCTGCGAAGATGAGCGTTATAACATTGATGAATATCCAAATCAAATTATAAGTGACTCATCTGGCGCATGTGTTTCTGGAGAGATTGTAGATGCAGTCGTTTCTGGAAATAACAATGTTCTTGTCTGGGCTGATGAATTTGATGTTGATGGTAGTCCATGTGAGGAAAATTGGTTTCATGAAACCATACCGCCTAACAATGGCAGTTGGTGGAACGGCGAAACCCAGTACTACACTAGCAAGCTATCCAACTCTTTTGTCGAGGATGGCATGTTACATATTGTAGCTAAAAAAGAATCCTATAAAGGAAAAAATTTCACTTCTGCACGTCTAGTGACCAACAAGTTGTTTGATTTTACCTACGGCAAAGTAGAAGTCCGTGCTAAACTCACCAATGGGGTGAGTGGCACATGGCCTGCCATATGGTTGCTTGGGTCGGATTTTGAAACAAACCCTTGGCCTGCCTGTGGTGAAATTGATATCATGGAGCAGTTTGGTAAAGATGCACCTGAAATCAAGTCTACAATCCATCACTCCAACTCTCCTCAAGGAGTAGGCTACACCAAAGCGACAACGGTCGCAGATGGGGCAACAAATTTTCACGTTTATGCAGTCAATTGGACGCCAAATAAAATTGAATTTTCGATAGATGGTAATGTATATCATTCGCAATCCAATGACACATCCCTTCCTTTTAACAGTAACTTTTTTATCATCCTCAACGTTGCAATTGAAGGCTATTCAGGCACCATAGACCCCGCCTTTACAAATACAGAGATGGTAGTCGATTATGTTCGGATCTATCAGTAATTACGCTCCAATAAGCAATAAAGACATCGAAAGGCATGACCAAAAAAACCCTTTTTATCGCTTTTGTAGTCTCGCTTGGAGGGTTTCTTTTTGGCTTTGATGCTGGTATTATTTCAGGGGTCATGTCTTACGCTGGACCTCAATTTGACCTTAATGACACTCAAATAGGTTGGGTTGTAAGTTCACCATCTTTTTCGGCGATGATTGCCATGCTGATTGCTGGCCGTTTGAGCGATCGAATCGGTCGTAAAACCATCTTACTTGTAGTTGCATTTCTATACGCTTTTTCTGCTATATCTTCTGCTTACGCCACATCTTATGAGTTATTATATATTACTCGTATGCTTGGTGGGCTTGCTTTCGGAACAGCCCTTATTTTGGCACCAACTTACATTGCTGAAATTTCAACTGCTGAAAATCGTGGGAAACTCGTATCCATTCAGCAGCTCAATATCGTATTGGGATTTTTCACTGCTTTTTTAAGTAATTATTATTTCAACCAATTCAATGTTGCTGGTAACGAATTTCTTAATGACCAGAATGTCTGGCGATGGATGTTGGGCGTAGAATTTTTTCCTGCAATCCTGTATTTTGGCCTTTTATTTTTTGTACCAAAAAGCCCCCGTTGGCTTTACACACAGAACCAATCTGATTCCGCCAAAGAAATCCTTGAAAATATTCACGGCACAACCCAAGCAGAAGTTGAGATCCAGTCAATAGAAACAAATATTAAAGAGAGTGAAAATATAAAAACAGTTTCTATTCGAGAACTTCTAAACCCCGCAGTTAGATTCATCATGATTGTTGGAATCACCTTGGGAATTTTACAACAAGTTACGGGGATCAACGCCATTTATTTTTATGCCACGTCCATATTTAAACAAACGGGTATCGGAACGGATGCTGCTTTTTCCTCTGGTGTACTATTGAGTTTTACCACGGTTGTGTTTACCCTTCTCGCCATCTATTTGATTGACCGTCTGGGAAGGCGACCACTTCTATTGGTTGGGATGTCAGGAATTGCAGTCAGCTTGCTATTGTGTGCATACAGCTTTAGTCAAGCAACCTATGAGCTATCAGCTACTGAAATCAATTCTTTTGAAAATATTGACACCTATAAGCTAGCAGAATTTCAAGGCGTTAGCTATGAAAGCGATGTTGCTTTTAAAAATGACATCAAAGCCGCTATAGGAAACCAAGCATATGCGCTCAATGAAGGAGCCATCTTGGAAGCTGCAATTGACATGAATGCAAATCTTGTTCTTATTGGGATTCTCGGATTTATCGCCTGTTTTGCGTTCTCGTTAGGACCAGTGATGTGGGTAATGCTATCCGAAATTTTCCCAAATCGTTATCGAGGTTTGGCTATTGGGGTGATCGGATTTATCAACTCCTTTTCCAGCTGGTTAATCCAACAAATCTTTCCTTGGGAAATTTCAAACTTGGGAAGTGCATTGACTTTCTTTATCTATGGTTTAATAGCTACAGTAGGGGTGTTGTTGTTTATTAAAATCCTTCCAGAAACCAAAGGAAAATCTTTGGAGCAACTTGAAAATGAATTGGTCAAGTCAAACGCTTAAACCTCAAGAATAAAATGAACAAAATCAAGTTTGCAGTCCTGGGGGTTTTTTTCATTTTCTCTGTAAAAGCATTTAACCCACCCATACATTATCAAAATATGAATCAACCTGTTAAAGTAACAATCGTTCATACTGATGGAAAGTATTCTTTAGAAGTCGACGGCGAACCTTTTTATATCAATGGTGCGGGGCTGGAATTTGGAAGCATAGCGTCATTGGCAAAATATAAAGGAAATTCTTTTCGAACTTGGCGGACGAATAACGGAAAGAATACAGCCCTCGAAATATTAGATGAAGCCCATAAATATGGTTTAAAGGTTACGATGGGCATCGAAGTTGCGCGTGAACGTCACGGTTTTGACTATAATGATGAGCAAGCTGTAGCAAATCAACTCGGAAGAATCAGGCAAGAGGTTATGGCTCTTAAAGACCATCCTGCCCTATTAATTTGGGCGATTGGGAATGAACTCAATTTACGCTATACCAATTATAAAGTTTGGAACGCGGTCAATGACATTTCAAAAATGATTCATGAAATAGACCCAAATCACCCGACAACAACCACGCTTGCTGGGATTTCAAAACGCGAAATCGATCAAATCAAAAAACGTGCTCCGGACTTGGACTTGCTGTCTTTCCAAGTTTATGGGGAGTTGGCTAGACTTCCACGACAAGTGCGTTCTTATGGCTGGAACAAACCCTACATTGTTACAGAATGGGGCGCTACAGGGCATTGGGAGGTGCCGAAAACAAGCTGGGGAGTACCTATTGAAGAAAACAGTACAGTAAAGGCAAAAAATTATAAGAGTCGCTACATGAAAAGTATGCATATCGATACTACATTGTGTCTAGGGTCTTATATGTTTTTGTGGGGTCAAAAACAAGAGAGAACCCCCACTTGGTATGGGGTATTTACAGAAAGTGGAGAAGCAACAGAATCTGTCGATGTGATGCAGTACTTATGGACAGGTGAATGGCCAGAGAATTGGTCTCCACAAATTGAGTCTTTTTTGCTTGAAAATCAAGAAGCAACTGAAAGTATTACATTGAAATCCAATGGGGTATACAATGCAAAAGTCATTGCAAATGACCCAAATCAGGATGTCATTACCTACTCTTGCGAAATCTTACATGAAAGTACAGACCTTAAAGACGGGGGCGACCACGAAGAGAGGCCATCTACTGTGCAATGGAAAAAAACAATTGATCAAAATGGAGAAATCACCTTTACCATTCCTGACGAGGAAGGGCAATACCGTGTTTTTGTTTACGTTCATGATAACAAGAATCATGTTGCTACAGCAAATATCCCATTTCAAGTAAAAAAATAAAAACAAATCGTGCTTGACCAAAGCACCAAAAATAATTGCAAAAGAAAGTATGTATATCGGACAAAATTTAAGACAGACAAATCCACTTGAACCAGAGGGTGAGCTGATAAAAATAGAAGGAGATTGTTTTTTTAAAATTAGCAACGTCGACAATATGCCACCATTTTTTATGAGCATTGTCAGCGACGCAAATCACTGGATGTTTATTGGAAGTAATGGCGGTCTTTCAGCAGGAAGAAGAGATTGTAATCAAGCACTATTTCCTTACTATACAGTCGATAAAATTTTAGAGACTTCTGAAGCCACTGGGAGTAAAACAATTTTACGAGTTGAAGAAGGGGGAAAATCTCTGTTGTGGGAACCCTTTTCGGTACGCACCGACTCGCTTTATAATACCGAAACCAATTTGTATAAAAGTGAGTATGGAAATGTTGTGATTTTTGAGCAAATCAATCACGACCTTGGGCTTTCATTCAAATACCAATGGAATTCTAGCAATCGATTTGGATTTGTACGCCGCGCAACATTGAGCAATCTAACAGAAACCAAAAAGATTGTTCATGTTTTGGATGGAATCCAAAATCTGGTTCCTTATGGTGTTGAAGCCGATTTACAAAACAGCAAGAGTAACCTTGTTGACGCTTATAAGAAAAGTGAATTGGAAAAAGAATACGCCTTGGGGATCTATGCTCTGAGCGCGATTATCGTTGACCGAGCAGAGCCAAGCGAGGCGCTTAAAGCTACAACCGTTTGGTCTTCTGGGTTGAGCACTCCAACGTACTTATTATCATCCATTCAACTCGAAGGTTTCCGTCGGGGACAACACCCTGCCGAAGAGCGTGAAAACAAAGGCGAGAAAGGAGCATATTTTTTGGTTGACACCTTAACTCTTGAAGGGAATCAAGCCAGATTCTGGCATATTGTGGCTGATGTAAATCAATCGATGGTTGGTATTCGGTCTTTAACACAAGCCATGGCTCAGGGCGATATCATAGAACAAGTTGATAAAGATATCAAGAAAGGCACAAACAAACTCATTCAACTTTGCGCAGCAGCGGACGGAGTACAGCTTACCAATGACAAGCGAACCATCATGCGCCACTTCTCCAACACCATGTTTAACATCATGCGTGGGGGAATTTTTGATGACAATTACCAAATTGAAAAGGCGGATTTCCTTCCCTATCTCCAGCAAGCGAACAAAGCGGAATTCAAAAAATTTCAAGATCAACTCAATCAATGTGATGAGCTGTTTTCACTCGAGCAATTGGCTGCAAATATTAGCTCAATTCCGTCCGTGCCAATCAAACGATTGGCCACAGAATATTTGCCTCTCAAATTTAGTCGTCGCCATGGCGATCCAAGTCGTCCGTGGAACTGGTTTTCAATCAATACCCAAAACGAAAATGACGGTTCAAAAATTTTAGATTATCAAGGCAACTGGCGCGATATTTTCCAAAACTGGGAAGCGCTTGCACATGCCTACCCATCCTTTATTGAGGGGATGATTTTTCGATTTCTCAATGTATCAACCTTTGACGGGTATAATCCATATCGGGTTACCAAAGATGGGTTTGATTGGGAAATTATCGAGCCACACGATCCATGGTCTTATATCGGATATTGGGGGGATCACCAAATCATTTACTTGTTAAAGTTTTTAGAATTTATACAAAAACACTTTCCCAGAAAGCTGGTAAATAGCTTGGCAGAAAACCATTTTGTTTATGCACATGTTCCTTACATCATAAAGTCGTATAGAGATATCGTCAAAAATCCAAAGGACACCATACTTTTTGACGAGGAGTTACATCATCAAATTGATCAACAAAAAGAGGAATTGGGTTCCGATGGGGCTTTACTCAAAACACCAACAGGAGAAGTATATCACGTCAACATGCTTGAAAAACTGTTGGCAACCATACTTGCAAAAATGTCAAATTTTGTTCCTGAAGCAGGAATTTGGCTCAACACCCAACGACCCGAATGGAACGATGCCAACAATGCGCTAGTTGGAAACGGAACTTCTATGGTTACCCTATATTATATGAGGCGTTTCTTTTCGTTTTTTGATAATTTGATTGAAAGTACTGACTTTGCAACTTCTTCAATCTCAGAAGAGTTACATCGTTTTTTCAATGAAATTTTTACCCAACTCAATAAACATGAAAGTTTACTTGACAATCCAATGAGTCAGCAAGATCGACAGTCAGTTGTTGATGCACTAGGGCAAGCGGGGAGTAGCTATCGAAATCAGATTTACAATAATGGGTTTTCTTCAAAGACAGCAGATGTCAGCACAGCCGATCTCAAAGCGTTTATTCGCGTCAGCCTGTCCTTTATCGACCATTCTATTGATGCAAACAAACGAGAAGATGGTTTGTACAATGCTTACAATCTAATCACTTTTGAAGACCAAGGCGGTGTTTCTATTTCCTATCTCGATGAAATGCTGGAAGGGCAAGTTGCCGTTTTAAGTTCGGGCTATTTAAGCCCAGCACAGGTTGATGAGGTGCTTAATCAAATGCGCAAAAGCAAACTTTACCGAGAGGATCAAAACAGCTATATTTTGTATCCCAACAAAGACCTACCTCGCTTTTTCGAGAAAAACAATGTGCCAGCGGAAGCTGTTGAAAACGCAACATTACTAAAGACACTAATAGCTGACAACAACAAGCAAGTCATTCAAAAAGACCCTGCAGGGGCCTATCACTTCAATGGCAATTTTACAAATGCTGACAGCTTAAAAAACGCATTGTCTGAACTGCCAGCTCGTTATGACAATTTAGTCGCAACTGAAGAAGAGGATCTATTGCATGTGTTTGAAGACTTGTTTGATCACAAATCCTTTACGGGTCGATCAGGGACGTTTTTTGGCTTTGAAGGGTTAGGATCCATTTATTGGCACATGGTATCCAAGTTGGCATTGGCTGTGCAAGAGGTTCTTTGGGAATCGATTCACATGCAGTCTGACTCCAAAGTCACCGAGTCCCTACGAAAACATTACTACACGGTTGTTGATGGAATTGGGGCTCACAAAACACCAAAAGCATATGGTGCTTTTCCAACAGACCCATACTCTCATACTCCTGCTGGTCGAGGTGCACAACAGCCCGGAATGACAGGTCAGGTCAAAGAAGATATCTTGTGTCGTTGGGGAGAGCTTGGGGTGTATGCACTAGGCGGAAAACTCTTTTTTAACCCGACAATTGTTCGAACAGGTGAGTACATAGAAGAGCAAAAGGAATTTGAATTCTACGATGTAGAAAACAAAAAGCAATCGCTGACCATTCCAAAACATGCACTCTGTTTTACCTATTGCCAAGTACCGATTGTTTACCACAATCAATCCAACACCACTGGAATTGAACTTTTTCTCTCCAATGGGGAACAGAAGAAGATTGATCAACATCACCTCGATGCGGATGATGCAGCCAATCTCTTTAGCCGAAATGGAAAAATCTCTCAAATCAATATTTATTTCTAATGAACCAATTTCAAACAATTCAACAAATCCTGTTGCTGATAACAGGTGTTTCTCTACTCTGGACAAGCTGCTCACCTTTGCCAGAAGGTCCAACGGCAGCAGAGATCCTAGGAAACCCAAACTATCAAGCGATTTCCTATGGGGGCTATCGGGCGATATCTCGTGATACCGTACCGAGTGTTGACCAAATCAAGGATGATATGCGAATCTTATCTGCGATAGATGTCAAAATACTGCGCACCTATAATACAGAGCTGGCAGAATTGCCTAATTTACTACAAGCGATTACAGAGCTGAAACAAGAGGACTCATTATTTGAGATGTATGTCATGGTTGGTGCTTGGATAAACTGTAAAGATGCTTGGACAGACCACCCAGACCACACCCAAGAGGATGAAGCATACAATGAAGCAGAAGTGCAACGTGCGGTTCAATATGCCAAACAATATCCTGATATCATTAAAATGATTTCGGTTGGAAACGAAGCCATGGTTCATTGGGCGACAAGCTATTTTGTACCACCCTCGGTGATTTTAAAGTGGGTCAATTATCTACAAGATCTCAAAAACAAAGGAGATCTTCCCAGCGACTTGTGGATTACAAGCTCCGACGATTTTGCTGCATGGGGAGGCGCTTCTGACAATTATCACACAGAGGATTTGAATCGTTTAATCGCCGCAGTCGATTTTATTTCGATGCATACGTATGCCTTTCACAATTCTCATTATAGCCCCGATTATTGGTACAGCCGAGATCCGAGTTTGAGTAAAATCGAGCAAATTGATGCATCGATGCAGCGCGCAGGGGAGTTTGCAGCTGGCCAATACAACGATGTAAAGCAATATATATTGAGTTTGGGAATCGACAAACCAATTCATATCGGAGAGACTGGTTGGGCAACTGCCTCAAATGGTTTTTATGGAGCAGAGGGTTCACAAGCAGCGGACGAGTATAAAGCAAAAAAGTATTATGATTATCTGCGAAAGTGGTCGAATGAAAACAGCGTAAGCTGCTTTTATTTCGAAGCTTTCGATGAGCCATGGAAAGATGCCGAAAACCCGATAGGATCCGAAAATCATTTTGGGTTGTTTACAGTTGACGGAAAAGCAAAGTATGCCTTGTGGAGTTCAGTTGATAATGGAATTTTTTCTGGATTGACACGAAATGGAAACACGATTGAAAAAACTTTCAATGGGAATGAGGATAAGCTGTTAGTTTCGGTCTTACCCCCAATAGCTCCTAAAAAAGATATAAACAAATAGATTATGTATTATAAAACTCTTTTTTTAATGATTCTTTTTACCTTGATATCTTGTAATTCAATAAACCCCGAAGTACAAGTTTATGAAACCTCTGAAAGCGGTAATCAATTAAGCTTGCAAACAACATTCGAAAATGATTCAGAGGCATCAACAATTGTGATTAACTCAAAAAAAGAACTTCAAACCATCACAGGCTTTGGCGGAGCCTTTACTGAATCTTCAGCTTATTTGCTGAACAAGATGAGTGAAGAAAAACGCAATGAAATTTTAGCAGCTTATTTTGCGAAAGATGGTGCGCGTTATTCCCTTACGCGTACGCATATGAACTCATGTGACTTTTCATTAAACAATTACTCATACACGCCTGTGGCAGGAGATAAAAATTTGGATCACTTTTCGATAGATGAGGATAAGGAAGATATTATTCCTATGATAAAGGATGCGATGGCGATATCAGAGGATGGGTTTAAACTTTTTTCTTCTCCTTGGACTGCAGCTCCATGGATGAAAGATAATAACAGTTGGGTTGGTGGAAAACTACTGCCAGAGTATTACGACACTTGGGCTTTGTTCTTTTCAAAATATGTTGATGCCTACAAGGCAGAAGGAATTGACATTTGGGGATTTACTGTCGAAAATGAGCCACACGGAAATGGTGAGAATTGGGAAAGCATGCATTATTCTCCTGAAGAGATGACGCACTTCGTTCAAAACTTTTTGGGTCCAAAGCTCGAAGCTGACGGCAAAGACTACCTTAAAATTTTAGGTTATGACCAAAACCGTGAAGGAATAAGTGAGTGGGTAGATGTCATGTACAAAGACGAAGCTTCAAGTAAGTATTACGACGGAACAGCAATTCATTGGTACGAAAGCACGTATGACTATTTCCCAGAGGAATTGCAGTACGCACACAAAAAGGCCCCTGAAAAATATCTCATTCAAACAGAAGCTTGTGTAGATGCCGAAGTGCCTGTTTGGAAAGACGACAAATGGTATTGGAAAAAAGATGCCACGGATTGGGGATATGACTGGAGAGAGGATGAGAAAAAATATTTACATCCCAAATACGCTCCTGCTAACAGATATGCTCGTGACATTATAGGATGCTTAAACAATTGGGTCGATGGTTGGGTAGATTGGAATATGGTTTTAGACACCAAAGGAGGACCGAATTGGGCAAATAACTGGTGTATTGCCCCTGTAATTGTAGACCCAGAAAAGGATGAGGTTTACTACACACCGCTTTACTATATCATGGCTCATTTTAGTAAGTTTATTCGACCAGAAGCGAAAGTAATTGAAACCAAAAAATCAGATGAGGAGCTTATGGTAGCTGCTGCCAAAAATCCAGACGGAAGCATAGCAGTTGTGGTATTTAATGAAGGAACTACGTCAAAAAATTTCGAATTAACTCATAATGATTTAACCAAAAACATAAGTATAAGCCCGCAAGCAATACAAACCATAATTATCCACAGCCACTAAAATTAATATCATGGGCAACCTCTCCTTAAAAAACAGAGTCCCGTTAGGTCAAAAAATTGCATTTGGCATCGGCATGTTTGCCAATCAAATGTTTCCCGCTATTCTTGGGATATTTATGGTTGTCTTAGTTCAAGATTTGGGTTTTCCAGGGTGGATGTGGTCTCTTATCTATTTTTTTCCTAGAATATTTGACTCTATTACCGATCCTGTAATGGGTTTTATATCTGATAATACAAAATCGAAATGGGGGCGTCGTAAACAGTATGTTTTGATAGGCGGTATTATTATGGGAGTTGCCTATATTTTTATGTGGCAGCTATTTAAGGAGAATACATTACAATTTAATTTTTGCTATTTCTTTATATGGTCCATTGTTTTTTATTTAGGACTTACTTTTTTTAGTGTCCCCTATGTAGCTATGGGGTATGAAATGAGCGATGATTTTCACGAACGTACAAATATCATGGCTATCGCGCAATGGATTGGACAATGGGCATGGGTGATTGCACCGTGGTTTTGGGTCATTATGTATGACCCCGAGTGGTTTCCTTCAGCAGATGTAGCAGCAAGAGAACTCGCAATATGGGTAGCAATCCCTTGTGCAATTTGTGCTATTGTTCCAGCAATATTCATAAAGAGCAAATCTACCCTTAATGAAGATTATGAGCCATTGAGTATTGCTAATATTGGCGCTAGTTTTGGAAAAATTTATGACAGCTTTATAGAAGCATTTAAAATTAAAGAATTTAGAAAATTATGCGGTGCTACATTTTTGATATACAACGCATTTATGGCGGTATCATCTCTAACATTCTTTGTAATTGTATATAAACTTTTTAACGGCGATACCGAAGCTACGGGGATTTGGGTGTCACTGTTTGGATGCCTTGGTGCTTTGGTAACTACTTTTGTCGTAATCCCTGTTGTAGCGTGGTTATCCAAAAAATCGGGAAAGAAAAAAGCATTTATGGTTTCCCAAGGCATCTCAATTCTTGGGTATGTGATGTTGTACTTTTTATTTATTCCTGGAAAGCCTTGGATGTACATTATCGCTCTTCCATTTTTTTCATTTGGCATTGGAAGCTTATTTACCATTATGATGTCTATGACTGCAGATGTAATAGACGTTGATGAGCTAAACTCAGGTAAAAGAAGAGAAGGAGTTTTTGGAGCGATTTATTGGTGGATGGTTAAAGTAGGTTTTGCCATAGCAGGGGCTCTGAGCGGTGTGATTATTGCTGCGGTGGGCTTTAACCCAGACTTAACCACGGTAGAGCAACAATCGGCAGTAGATGGGCTGCATGCTTTCTTTTGTTTTTTTCCAACACTTGGAACATTGGGTGCGATGTGGATTATGCGTAACTATAGTATAGATGAGACTCGCGCCAATGAAATAAGAGCACTATTAAAATCTCGGAAAGGAGAATCTTTAAGCCTTACTTATGAAAAAATGCAAGGCAAATTATCTTCACTAACTGACAAAAGATTAACAAAAAGACTACACTCAGATGTGGATTTTTCTACTTGTTCTGAATCAAAACAAAAAACATTATTTGACAATATATTGCATAAGGGTCTACATGGTATTTGTTTTAGCCCGTATCGCGAAAACCAAAAAATACATGACATCTTAGCTGAAAGCCAAATTGAAAAACGTATGGAAATAGTTGCTCCTTACACAAAGTGGGTGCGTTCGTTTTCATGTGCTGGAGGGAATGAACATATTCCCAAAGTTGCTAGAGCTAAAGGCTTAAAAACTATGGTAGGCGCTTGGATTGGTAACGATAAAAAAGAAAATGACAATGAAATAAAATCGCTTATTCGTCTTGCCAAAAAAGGATTGGTAGATATTGCCGTAGTGGGCAACGAAACCTTAATGCGTAATGAAGTAAGTGAAGAAAACATTCTTGATTATTTAGCCGAGGTTAAAAAAGCCCTTCCAGGAGTTAAAGTAGGTTACGTTGATGCATACTATCAATTTATTCAACGCCCAAAACTAGTGGAAGCATGTGATGTTATTCTAATTAATTGCTATCCCTTCTGGGAAGGTTGTAAAATAGAATTTGCATCGTCAAGTTTACGTGAAATGTATCAAGCGACAAAAAATATTTCCAACGGAAAGCCTGTATTGATAACAGAAACAGGGTGGCCAAATCAAGGGGAGAGTGTTGGTAAATCACAACCGTCAGCACAAAATGCGATGGACTATTTTGTCAATGCTCATTTGTGGGCGGCACTAGAGAAAGTTCCTATGTTCTACTTTTCCTCGTTTGATGAGTCTTGGAAAGTACACTATGAAGGAGATGTAGGTTCGGGATGGGGAATTTGGGATAAAAACGAAAACCGTAAATACAAATAATAATGTCATACAGAGAAGGAGTTGACTTTAAGCTCGAAGAACTCGAATATCAATCTTATGAGGGACTTGTCTTGCCTGAGCACACAACAAATGATTTAAACACCATTTGGAGAAACACCTTAAAATCAGGAATGCATGGGATTTGTTTTAGTCTTTATGAAGACGGCCAAGATCCAGGAGATACGATAGCAGTAACGCAAGTAGAGCGTCGTGTAAAGATTTTGAAACCGTTTACGAAGTGGATACGTTCTTTTTCTTGTATTGAAGGAAACGAACATATCCCTCGTGTTGCTAAAAAACACGGACTCAAAACAATGGTAGGTGCTTGGCTTGGAGATGACGATAAGAAAAACAAACAAGAAATAATAGCTCTAATTGAACTTGCTAATGAAGGCAATGTAGATATTGCAGCTGTAGGTAACGAGGTACTTTACAGAAATGACTTAAGCATTGAAGAACTAATCGGCTACATGAAAGAGGTTAGAGCTGCAATTCCAGCACATATTCCTATTGGTTATGTAGATGCTTATTATGAATTTTCTTCTCACCCAGAATTAGTAGAACATTCCGACGTTATTTTGTCTAACTGCTATCCCTTTTGGGAAGGCTGTCCTGAAGAATATGCATTGCCCCATATGCAAAGTATGTATGGTCAGGCTATGGATGCAGCCAAAGGAAAAAAAGTAATCATTACGGAAACGGGATGGCCAAGCAAAGGAGAAAACCTGAATGGAGCGGTACCTTCAGAAGTTCATGCCATGAAATATTTTATTAACACCCAGGCTTGGGCAAAGGATTCAAATCTAGAAGTGTTCTACTTTTCTTCTTTTGATGAATCTTGGAAAGTGGGCCCTGAAGGAGAAGTAGGAGCTTATTGGGGCTTGTGGGATAAAGATGAAAACATTAAGTTTAGTATTTAACATTTATTGATCCAATGGATTATACCACATTGCTTTCCATTCCGAAAGGGGCTGCGGTTTGTTACTCAGGATTTCGTGAGGGGCAACGACCAGGGGATGTCTATCCGAACTATGAGCAAGTCAAGGAAGATTTGTTAATTGTACAGCGTCATTGGCGCTATATTCGTTTGTATAGTTGTGATCAACACGCCCATACCGTACTCGAAGTGATTCGCAAAGAACAGCTCCCGATTAAAGTCATGCTGGGTGCCTATCTCGATGGAGAACAGTCCAATCCCAATTGTCCATGGGGAGGCGAATATAGCGATGCGGAAATCGATTTCCACAAGAAAAATAACAAAGCCGAAATCGAAATCTTGATTGCATGGGCAAACGCCTATGGAGATATCATTATCGCCTTAGCAGTTGGCAACGAATCCTGTGTTGACTGGTCAGGAAATATGGTTCCTGTCAATCAGATGATTGCTTATGTAAGACAAGTAAAGGTATCAACCAATCAAGCGGTTACCTTTTGCGAAAATTATGTCCCTTGGCTTGATAAACTTGCGCCCCTTGTTGAAGAACTAGATTTTATCTCCATACACACATACCCCTTGTGGGAAAACAAAACCATTGAGGAGGCCATAGCGCATACTAAGGAAAATTATAATCAAGTTTCTCAAAAATATCCAGATAAAGTTGTTGTTATCACAGAAGCGGGTTGGGCAACAGATGCCAATGGGCGTGGTTTTCCTAAAGCCCATGCAAATGTATTTTTTCAAAAAATGTACTACGATTCCTTGTGCCAATGGACAGCAAACAAGAACATCCTCACCTTTGTTTTTGAAGCTTTTGACGAACCCTGGAAAGGGTCTCCAGATCCGCATGAACCCGAAAAACACTGGGGTCTGTTTTATGAAAACCGGAATCCAAAAATGGCAATTGCTAATCCACCTGTTTATAAGCGGTAAGGGTCGCTTACTCTAAACATACTGTATATTTGCTTCATGAAAAGAACCTTTTTGTTGTTTTTTGCTCTCATCACTTCATGTTCCCAATCTGGACAAAAAACGACGAATGCCGAATCAATCGTTATCGAAAACAGAGATTTTTTTGACAACAAACCACAACTCACCCCAATTCCCCTTGGGGAAGAACAACCCTTTACTTCCCTGTTTGCCCAACTTGAAGAGTTGCCAAATGTCGACACCAATACCCTTCAGCAGCAGCTCGAATCGATTGGAGATGAAGCAGATCGAATTTCAGAGAAAAACTTCCCAGATCAACTTCGCATTCCGCAACTCGTGAGTCGGTATAAGGTTTTTCGAACCCGAGTTGGGATTGTTCGTTTTGCCAACCCCTCACAGTACGTAGATTCTTCTTTTGTCAAGGGAATGGATGATGTGATCATTGCTTGGAATGTATTTGCCGATCACTACAATCGAATCGCTAAAGAGCTTGATCAAGACCAAGTTTCGGCTCAAAAAAAGCGTATCCCAATGATTCAAGCTGTGGATCAGTAACAATCTTATTGGTATTTCCTGGCTCTTCAGCAAATTTTGGTAAAGGGAGTTGCATCTCTTTCGCAGCTTGCTCGTAGAAATCCTGTTTTGTAGGATGCCATGGCGCAACACCATTATAGATACTCTGCCAAGGAGATTGATCAGCCAAATAGCGAAGTAAGCCGATAGCATCTGCTTTGTGAATCAAGTTGATCGGAGCTTGGGGGTTATTAACTACTGGTAATTTGGCGAGTTGTTTAACGGGATGTCGGTCGCCACCCAAAAGGCCACCCAAACGAACGATTTGTGTAGAAAAACCGCCTTGAGACAGTAAAATATTCTCAACTTCAAAAAGCTGCCGCCCACTTTCAGTTTTTGGTTGCGGGACTATGCTTGGTGTAACAAGTCCTTGCTCTGGACCATAAACACCTGTACTGCTGGTAAACACGACCTCTTTGACTTTGCTTTTATGGATATGTGGAAGGAGTTGCTGAATCAACGCTACAAAATTTCGTTTTGGGTTTTGTCGAAGCCCAGGCGGAAAGGTTAAAAACAAACGGCTGACCCCATAAAGAAACTCGGATAAATTGCCTGAAACATGGTTTTCCCTGATTTGGACATCAAATCCATGAATCCCCTGCTCTTGAAGAGAATCCGCATCTTTTTTCGATTGCCGACTGCCATGTACAATGAATCCACTCTCCAAATAGGATTGGGCAAGTCCAAGGCCTAGCCAACCACAACCTAGTACCCCAATTCGATCTTTCATATTGCAAAAATAGACTCTTTTCGCCCTGTTCTTCCACCCATTTGCTAAAAAAAAATGTACATTGTTGAGTATAAAAACATTACGATATGGCAATTAAAAGTTTTCAAGGCGTTCGTGCAAAGACAAAACCAGCTCCCAATCCTCCTTTGCTTGTTTCGGATTATATGTCCCGAGAGCTGATTATATTTTCGCCCGACAAATCGATTTTAGAAGTGATGGAGTTGTTTATTCGTCATCGCATCTCTGGCGGACCGGTCGTTGATGATAAAGGAATACTCGTTGGGATTGTTTCGGAGGCAGACTTTATGAAGCAGATCTCGGAAAGCCGTTATTTTAATATGCCAATTTTAGAAAAGCAAGTGTCAAACTTTATGTCGTCTCCTGTCAATACGATTGAGCATGATCGTACGATTTTTGATGCAGCTATGTATTTCCACACCAATACCCGTCGTCGCTTGCCGGTGCTCAACAATGGACGTTTGGTCGGTCAGATCAGCCGTCGCGATATTGTTGTAGCGGCCTTACAGTTGCGCAGTCAGCGTTGGCGTTAGTTCCAGTCCTGCCGCTTTACCAATACATACCAGTCATTATCGAGAGGTAAATAACCCTGATCATACACAAAATAATAAGTCTTTCCAGCTTTTGTGTGATAGATACTTGTGATATAAGAAAATGAAAAAGCTGGGTCGATTAGTTTTTTATGAGTGATTTTGGTCTTATCCCCTTTATTCAACTTTTTAAGTATGCGGTAATTATGAAGTAGCCGCTGGTTGACTTTGTAAATATTGCGCTTATGCTCACGTTGATCACGGTTGTTATAAACGTTTCTACACTGGTCTCCACAAAATCGTTTGTCGCTACGACCAGAAATGGGCTGTTTGCATTCGAGGCAATGACGTTCTCTCATGGTTGAAGTGATTTGGATAACATAAATCTATAAAATTCATTTTGTTATCCAATCTAAAAGGTTGAATCTTAATGCCGTAGGAAAGATTATTTTCAATTCCCAAAAAATCACTACCCCTTCGAAGAAAGTCGTTTCTAACAGTTTATAAACGACTATATACGTAAATAAGTGGATAACATACGACTCTTTGGTTTTGTCCCATGCAACTTTGCTCCATTGTTTAACGTAAATCTACAATTATGAACAAAATTCAAAATCGTGTAAAATTGATTGGGCACTTAGGCGCCGATCCAGAAAACAAAATCTTAGAAAGTGGCCGTAAGGTGGCGATCTTTCAAGTTGCTACCAACTCGTCTTACACCAATGATAAGAACGAGCGGGTAGAAGACACCCAATGGCACCCCGTCGTGGCGTGGGGCAAGCTTGCGGAAATCAGCGAAAAACACCTGACCAAAGGAAAAAAGTTGCTATCAAAGGCAAGTTAGTACACCGTACCTACGAAACCAAAGACGGTAAAAAACGCTATATCATTGAAGTGAGTTGTGACGAGCTGATGATGCTCTAAACCTAAAAGTAGATGTCCCGCGCCAATCGAAACGTATTGGCGTGGGCCTCTACTAAAATGGAGAGTTCAGGGACATACCCACCACCCATACTGCACTGCACAGGCATGTCGTGCTGCCGACACCACTGCAAGACCATTTCATCGCGCTGTTTACAGCCCGCCACCGACAAACCCAATCTTCCCAATTTGTCCTGCGTAATCACATCCACTCCACATAAATAAAATACAAAATCTGGCTGTACTTTTTGATGCAAATCGTCCAGTGCATCTGCTAATACCTTTAAATAGGTCGCATCATCGGTTTGGTCGGCTAACCCAATGTCCCAATCGCTCGTTTCCTTACGGAAAGGATAGTTTTTTTCGCCATGCATAGAAAACGTAAACACATCCTTGTGATTTGAAAAAATAGCTGCCGTTCCATTGCCCTGGTGCACATCCAAATCGAGAATCAAAACCTTATTTGCCCTGCCATTGTCGAGTAGCCATTGCGCTGCAATGGCCTGATCGTTGAGCATACAAAAGGCTTCTGACCGATCGGCATAGGCATGGTGTGTTCCCCCAGCTATGTTCATCGCAATCCCATGCGTCAAAGCATGTTCAGCACCGTCAATGGTTCCTTGGGCAATGACATGTTCACGGAGTACCAGTGCCTTAGAAAGCGGAAACCCCAAACCCCTGACCTCTGCCTTGGAGAGGGTGAGTGCACACAATTGCTCGTAATATTCAGGATCGTGAACCCGCAGTACCGTGTTTTTATCAATAGGTTTTGGACTGAAAAATTGTTCGGGAGTACAAGTCCCTTCATGTAGGAGTTGCTTAGGCAACAATTCGTATTTGATCATGGGGAAGCGATGCCTTTCGGGCAGTGGATGCGCATAGCATGCATCAAAAGCAATGTAAAGCATGGGGGTTAGACGCTCTGGATCTTCAGTTTGTCTAATTGGACTTTGATATCATCATCTTCAACTTTTGAAAACAACAATTCACTAGGGGCGAGGACTGTTCCAGCGGGGATAAATTCGATTTGTGCCAAATCATCCCATTTGGATTCGAGGGGGAGTCCTAAAATTTGTTTGAGTTTGTCAGCCGTTTGTGGGAAAAAGGGTGTGCTGGCAATGGCCAATACAGCAGCGATTTGTAAGCCGTTATACATGATGGTTTTAACGCGTTCAGGATTGGTTTTTTGCTGTTTCCACGGCTCTTCATCGGCCAGATATTTATTGCCTAAGCGAGCAATTTTTAAGAGTATCTGACTGGCTTCGCGAAAGCGATAGCTCTCCACTGCGGCGGCGATTTGCGTTGGCAAAGCATGCAACTCGGCTAGGGTTTCCTGATCGACTTGCGTATTAGTATTTGGTACAGGCACAACACCATCATAATATTTATGGGTCAGCACCACAATCCGATTGATAAAGTTCCCATAGATGGCAACGAGTTCATTGTCGTTTCGGGCTTGGAAGTCACGCCATGTAAAGTCATTGTCTTTGTTTTCTGGCGCATTGGCAGTCAAGACATAGCGCAACACATCTTGCTTGTCTGGAAAATCTTCTAAAAACTCATGCAGCCAAACGGCCCAGTTTTTAGAAGTAGATAGTTTTTGTCCTTCAAGGTTTAAAAATTCGTTGGCAGGCACATTGGTTGGCAACACATAAGAACCTTCAGCGTGGAGCATAGCGGGGAAGATAATACAGTGAAATACAATATTATCCTTGCCAATAAAGTGGACGAGTTTGGTGTTTTTATCTTTCCAATAGGGTTGCCAGTCAGTGTTGTTTTTCTCAGCCCATTCTTTGGTTGCGGAGATATACCCAATCGGTGCGTCAAACCAAACATAGAGGACTTTGCTTTCACCACCTGGCACAGGAACAGGAATCCCCCAATCGAGATCTCGTGTCACTGCTCGTGCTTTGAGTCCCTCGTCGAGCCAGGATTTGACTTGCCCATAGACGTTGGGTTTCCAGTCATCAGTGTGTCCTTTTAGGATCCAATCTTCCAAAAAGGTCTGGTATCGATCCAAAGGTAAAAACCAATGTTTGGTTGCTTTGGTCACGGGAACACTACCAGAGATCGTGGAGGTTGGATTGATCAGATCAGTCGCATTGAGTGAGCGCCCACAGGACTCACATTGATCGCCATAGGCCTCTTCATTACCGCAATGAGGACAGGTGCCCACGACAAATCGATCTGCCAAAAACTGTTCGGCTTGCTCGTCGTAGAGTTGTTCTGTGGTTTCTTCAATAAAGTCGCCTTTGTCGTAAAGAGTTGTAAAAAAATCACTCGCAGTTTGATGATGGATGGGGTCAGAGGTTCTTCCATAGTGGTCAAAAGAAATACCAAAGTCATCAAAAGACGACTTGATCATATAGTGATAATGATCAACGAGTTCTTTTGGAGATTTCCCTTCTTTTTTGGCTCGAATCGAAATCGCCACCCCGTGCTCATCACTACCACAAACAAAAAACACATCCTCACCTTTCATGCGCAGATAGCGGGCATAAATGTCTGCTGGGACATAAACGCCAGCGAGATGTCCGATATGTATCGGACCGTTGGTGTAGGGAAGTGCTGCGGTAACCGTGTAGCGGTTTTTTGACATGAAGGAATCTATATTGACCGCAAAAATAAACAATAATCTCCTCTCTAATTGATTTTTTATATCTTCAAATTCAAATCAAGCCCAATGAACACAACCATTCGTGGCCGAAAAGGCGAAGACTTAGCCGCAGAAAGCTACCAAAAACAAGGGTTTACCATCTTAAAACGTAATTATCGATTTGCTAGGGCAGAAGTGAACATCATTGCCCAAAAGGGTGATACACTCGCAATCGTAGAGGTCAAATGGCGCAGCAACACCTACTTTGGCGACCCACAATCCTTTTGTTTCCAAAAAACAACAACGATCCCTCATCACGGCAGCGGATCATTATGTCAGTTACAATTGATTAGACGTTCAAGCCAGGTTCTATATTGTAATTATTGTGGGAAAACAACCCAAAATTGACATTCAAATCATCGAAAATGCCTTTTACCCTTTTCTTTAAATGTGTTATTTATAACAAATTGTTTAATTATTTATTATTTTCGCGATGGATTTACGTACACATATGAAAACAATTTCTTCGGCTGTTGAAGGCTATATCAAAAGCAAACCCTTTTTGGTCAGTGCGCTCACTCAGGGAATCATCAATCTGACTTCCTTGGCACGTATGATGAACAAGGACATCACGAGTGTGATGAACAAAGACGTGAGAAATGGTGCGATTGTGATGGCACTCAAACGCATTTCCTCTGACTTTGAATTTCGATCCTCTCTCAAAATTGTACGTACTTTACGCAATATTGGAGATATCACGGTTCGCTCGTCTCTAATCGACTACAATTTTAAAACGTCACCTACGCTTTTGACATCTCAAGTAAAATTAATGGCTGAAATCTCTGGCGATAAAGACAATTTTTATACCTCTTCAAGGGGAGTCAACGAGTGTAATGTTGTGGTCAGCGGCAATCTTGCGGAGTTGGTTGAAAGTTGTTTTTCCAATGAGACTTGTATTCACAAGGAAATGGAGTTGTCTTCGATTTCGGTGAAGTTACCAACTGAGAATGTGTCTGTACCAGGGATCTATTATTTTGTTTTCCAACGTCTTTCATGGGAGGGAATCAACATCTATGAGGTTATTTCGACGTCAAATGAGTTCACCATTTTAGTCAACGAGGAGCAAGTTGATAAGGCCTTTCGGATTATCAAGTATCTCAAACAGTTGTAGGTCGTAACTCTTCCAAACAACGCAGCGCTTCCTCAATTGTATTTACCCCTTCAAAAGACAATAACAAACGTGTATTTTCTCCTTGCTTACGCTCTTTTAATACACCCTTTTTCGAATAGGATTGGAGCTGTTTCATCATACGACTAAAATCATCTGACTGAAAAAAGTTGTCAGTGCTTGTGGTATCAAAATAACAGATGAGTTTGTTTTTTTTCAAAACGACTTTTTCAAAGTGCAAATCAGTAGCTAGCCATTTCAGCTGAACACTTTGGATCAAGGCTTGTGAAGTGATAGGTAAAGGACCAAATCGATCTTTGAGTTTAACGACCAATTGGTCAAGTGCGGATTGATTGGTCACTTCGTTTAAACTTTGATAACAACTCAACCGTTCCTGTACGTTGTTGATGTAGGTGTCGGGGAAAAGAATTTCGAGGTCAGTATCGATTTGCACCTTTTTTTGGGTTGGCTTATGATCGGGATAGAGTTCTTGAAAATGCTCAATTTTTAACTCTTCAATAGCCTCTTTTAAGATTTTCTGATAGGTGTCAAATCCGATATCATTGATAAACCCACTTTGTTCTCCACCGAGCAGATCGCCTGCTCCTCGAATTTCCAAATCACGCATAGCGATTTGAAAGCCAGAACCCAGAGCGGTGTGCTCGGCAAGTGCTCGCATCCGTTTTCTTGCCTCATCGTTTAAGGTTGACAAAGGTGCAGACAGAAAATAACAAAAGGCCTTTTTATTGCTTCTTCCAACACGGCCACGCATCTGGTGAAGATCACTCAATCCAAATTGGTGTGCATTGTTGATGAATATCGTGTTGGCGTTTGGTACATCAAGCCCATTCTCTATGATGGTTGTTGCGACGAGAATATCGATCTGTCCTTCAATAAAATTCCGCATTCGACTCTCAATAGATGAACCGTCCATTTGACCGTAAATACTTGTGACTTTGGCATCGGGAACCAGACGTTGTAACATCCCTGTAAACTCCACTAAATTCTCAACGCGATTGTGCACAAAAAAGACTTGTCCTCCACGCTGCAATTCATAGATGATGGCATCGCGGATCAAGGGTTCACTAAATCCAACAACCTGACTTTCTATTGGGTGTCTGTTGGGCGGTGGCGTATTGATGATCGATAGGTCACGGGCTGCCATCAAGCTAAATTGAAGAGTACGAGGAATTGGTGTGGCTGTAAGGGTGAGTACATCCACATTGTTTTTTAACACTCGGAGTTTCTCCTTGACCCCCACACCAAATTTTTGCTCTTCATCTACGACTAGCAATCCGAGATTTTTAAAGCTAGTACTCTTGTTTACCAGTTGGTGCGTTCCGATAACAATATCGATTGAGCCATCGTTTAGACCATTGAGAATTTCCTTTCTGTCTTTGGCTGATCGAAAGCGGTTGAGATAGTTGATTTGCACCGGAAAATCTTGCAATCGCTTTGAAAAGGTGTTGTGATGCTGAAAGGCAAGAATCGTGGTGGGAACAAGAACGGCCACTTGCTTACCATTGTCCACGGCCTTAAAAGCAGCACGAATTGCCACTTCCGTTTTTCCAAAACCAACATCTCCACAAACCAATCGATCCATGGGCTGTTCACTTTCCATATCTTGTTTAACCGCCTCTGTTGCACTTCGCTGATCGGGGGTATCTTCATATACAAAAGAAGCCTCCAACTCATGCTGCAAATAGCTGTCTGATTGGTATTGAAAGCCCTTTTTGAGTTTGCGCTTGGCATAGACCTGAATAAGGTCAAAAGCAATTTCTTTAACCCGCTTTTTGGTTTTTATCTTCAGTTTTTTCCAAGCGGCTGATCCGAGTTTATAGATTTTAGGAACCGCACCGTCCTTCCCTGAATATTTTGAGATTTTATGCAGAGAATGAATGCTGACATAGAGAATATCGCGTTCTCCATAGATCAATTTAATCGCTTCTTGTTGTTTTCCTTCAACTTCAATACGCTGGAGTCCACCAAACCTACCAACCCCATGATCGATATGGGTCACATAATCCCCAACGCTTAACTGGTTAAACGCTTTAAGACTAATCGCTTGCTTTTTGGCATAGCCGTTTTTGAGCCTAAACTTATGATGACGATCAAAAAACTGATGGTCTGTGTAACATGCTACTTGGTTCTGTCTATCGATAAACCCACGGTAAAGAGGCATGATATGAATGTCAAATAAATCTTCGGACACCAACTCATCAGCAATTCGAAGAAAACGGTCTGCCTGCGGTTTTGAACTGCAGTAAATATGATTGTGGATACCCTTCGATTGGTTTTCGATCAGGTGCTCAATAATATGCTCGAAATTTCGATGAAAGCTCGGTTGCGGCTGGCAGTCAAAAGCAATATGGTTTGACATTTTTTCACCTCCAAAATGGACAGTGGTTCGATTGGCAAGTGCTTCTTCAAAATTTTGACCGTGTACAAAAAGATCTTCGGGTTTGGCGTGCGTTATTGGGCTTTCCAAGGCGGCATGCGCTTCAATTGACTTTTCATAGAGCTTGTCCAAAACAGAACAAACGTCTGAAATACGTGGAAGTAGATAGGTAGTTGATTTGTGTAAAAATGACCAGAGGGGTTGCCGTTCTTCACTTTTTAGTTTGTGTTCCAAATGCGATATAACATCAACGGCTTGCAGGGTCTTAGTAGACAGTTGGGTTTCAATATCAAAGCAATTGATTCGATCGATTTCATCCCCAAAAAACTCGATGCGATAGGGCTCATCCTTGTCGAAAGAAAAGATATCGATAATCCCACCACGAACCGAAAACTCACCTGGTTGGGTCACAAAATCAACCCTTTGAAAATCATATTCGAACAAGGCCTCATTGACAAGGTCTCGACCCAGACTTTCGCCAACTTTGATAGTCAAGGTTTTTTTCTGCAGCTCTTGTTTTGTGATAACCTGTTCAAATAAGGCATCGGGATAGCTAACAAGTACGATTGGTTGTTTGGCATGACTACACTGTTTAAGGGCTTCAGCACGCATCATCACATTGGCATTGTCCACTTGTTCGATCTTATAAGGGCGACGGTAGCTAGCAGGATAAAAAAACACTTGATGGTTGGGCAATAGTCGCTCGAGATCGTTATGCATATACGCTGCCTCTTCTTTGTCTTCAAGTATCCAGACGAGATGCTTTGTACTTTGTTCAAAGAGAGCAGCGACCAAAAAGGCATAGGAAGAGCCTGCGAGACCCGAAATACTGACTTTTTCGCTCGCTTCAATGTGGTTGTAAAGCTGTTGGTTTTGTGCACTTGCCAGCACACCACCCAAGTTGCCAAATGGATTCAACCCAATTTTTTTGCAATGATACAAACTCTGGCGGTAGCTTACATACAAAACCCAAAAAGATTCCATTTTGCATTTGTAGGCATATTCTGCTTATTATTACCTTTGCACCCATGAAAAATCAGGTTTGTATTCGCCAGGCGACTGTTGAGGATGCACAAGCGATTTTATCGCTTATTCTGGAGCTTGCTACTTTTGAGCGCGAGCCCGAATCAGTAGTACTTACCAAAGAAGAGCTTGTTCGGGACGGCCTTGGCGAAAAACCGGCATTTGTTTGTTTTGTAGCTGAGGAAGACAAACAAATTATTGGAATGGCGTTGGGCTACCCACGTTATTCAACCTGGAAAGGCAAAACCATGCATCTTGAAGACTTGATCGTACAAGAGCAGCATCGTGGCAAAGGAGTTGGATTTGCCTTATACAAACGATTTATCCATTATGCCGCCTCCTTTCGTGTGAAACGCATTGAGTGGGCTGTCTTGGATTGGAACCAATCTGCAATCGATTTTTACGAACAAACTGGTGCCAAAGTATTGTCCGATTGGCGAACAGCGCAAATGGGCGAAAACGAAATTTCTCATTTTATAAATCAATACCCTGATGCGGATATTTAAATTTGGAGGAGCGTCGGTTAAAGACGCCGATGGGATACACAATATGTGTCGTGTACTGGAACAAACGGGTCATGAAAATACCCTGATTGTGGTGTCAGCCATGGGGAAAACGACCAATGCCCTCGAAAAGCTAATCGAAGTCTATTTTGAAGATTCCCAAAAAATTGAGCCACAAATCAATGAAGTTATCGATTATCACTTGGGAATTATGAATAAGATATTTGACCATCCCAAGCATGATGTATTTGCTGAGGTCAAAGGACGATTTGACCGCTTGCGTTACTTTTTGAAAAACAATAAGTCTCCGCATTACTCTTTTGTCTATGACCAAGTTGTGAGTACTGGCGAACTGGTGTCAACGACAATCATCACACATTATCTCAATTCAAAAGGGATTTCTGCCGACTGGCTTGATGCGAGAGAATGCATACAAACCGACGCAAGCTATCGAGATGCGAATGTGGACTGGACGCGGACAGGTGTCGCTATCAATGAGCAAGTCAGCCCAAACCGATTGTACATTACGCAAGGGTTTATTGGAAGCGATGATAACAATTTTATAACTACGCTTGGCCGTGAAGGGTCGGATTATACAGCAGCGATTTTTGCGTATTGTCTCAATGGAAATTCTGTTACCATTTGGAAGGATGTGCCAGGTGTTCTAAATGCTGATCCACGTCATTTTGAATCCACTCAACTGCTTCATCATATTTCTTATCAGGAAGCCATCGAGCTCGCTTTTTATGGGGCATCTGTTATTCACCCCAAAACCCTACAGCCATTGCAGCGCAAAGAGATTCCACTTCACGTAAAATCGTTCATCAATCCCAATGATGAGGGAACCAAAGTGAGTAAAGGGGTTAAGATCGATCCACATGTCCCATGTTTTATTGTCAAAAATGACTTGGCACTGATCCGCTTGTCATCACTCGACTTTTCCTTTATCATCGAGAAAAACATCAGTGATATTTTTGCGATGCTACACAAGCATAAAATGAAAGTCGATTTGATTCAAAATTCAGCGATTAGCTTTTCAGTGTGTGTATTTGATAAGTTCAGCAAAATGGATGAACTTCTACACGAGCTCCGTGGCCGGTTTCAAGTGAACCATACAGAAGATGTTTCACTCTACACAATTCGACACTTTCAAGCTAAAAGCGCAGATTTTTTGCTGCGTAAACACGAACTATTACTCGAGCAACGAACCCAAGAGACCATTCAGTTGGTGATGCGCTAAACCCCGACCTGATGTTGCTCGATAAAGGCCTGAGCAAATTTTTTGATTTCGTCTCTAGTCGCAGCAAAAGCAGCTTTGATTTCTTCATCGTTTTCTGAGACCAATTTGGAGGGGTCTGTAAAGTTGTAATGAATCCGAAGGGCTATCTGGCTCGGGATGTAAGGGCAGTTTTCTTGTGCGTGATCACATACCGTAAAAATATAGTCGAAGGGAATATGAAGATACTCATCGACGTGATTTGACGTATGATTCGAAATATCGATCCCATCATCTGCCATCGTTGCAATTGCCTTATGGTTGACACCATGCGTTTCGATACCCGCTGAATACACCTTTAGATTTTGTTTCCCAAAATGAGCAAAATAGCCATGAGCGATTTGACTTCGACAGGAGTTGCCTGTGCATAAAATGAGTATATTTTTCATGGACACAAAAATACCAAAAGTTGGATTTTGGCTTGTAAATTTGAGGTTAAGTTATGCGACTTTTAGTTGCGTTTAAAAAAAACGTCCTTTCACCTTATCGACGATAACTTGCGCAAGTCGCTCTTTACTTTGGTGTGTCCAGCCAGCAACGTGCGGACTGAGCAAGACATGCGGGTTGTCGATGAGTTGTTGTAATTGGGGGTTGTGATCGAGTTGTTCAAAAGATGATTTTTCAAAGGGGAGCACATCCAAACCAGCTCCTTTGATCGTTTTGTTTTCCATTGCTTCCAATAGGTCATCGATAACCACTTGGTTTCCACGTGAAGTGTTGATCAGCCAAAAGGGTTTTGCCATCTGATTGATAAAATCGACATTGATATATGCCTTGGTTTCTGGTGTTTGTGGTAGATGCAAACTCACAATATCAGCTTGTTCTTGTAAGACCGCTAAGGAAACTTGCATCGCATTTTCATCGCCTTTGTTTGGTAGGATATCGAGACACAATACTTTCACGTCAAATCCCTGAAGTTTTTTGGCAAAATGCCCAGCTGTGTGACCATAACCAATGAGTCCGATTGTTTTCCCGTCGAGTTCTTCTCCTCGATTGCCTTCTCGTTCCCAATTTCCATTGGCGATATCTTGAGCGCCTTTTGGAAGGTTGTTTAGCAGTCCCAATAGCATCGCTAGTGCGTGGTTACCAACTGCATTGGCATTGCCCTCTGGAGAGGAAATGATCTCAATCCCTAAAGACTTTGCGTGTGTCACATCTATATTTTCAAGACCTGATCCCACACGAGCAATAAAACGAAGATGCTGAGCTGCATCCAAAAACACTTTGTCGATTGGAAAACGACTGCGAATAACAATGGCATCATAGTTTTCAATGATGGCCACGATGTCTTCTTTCGAACTTTTAAAGTCAAACACATTGGTACAACCGAGTTTGCTCAATCCTTGCGTTAGGATATCATGGTTACTGTCTAGATGGAGAACACGCATTACGATTGACATTTGGAATTAAACCAATAACCACTTGGCGATATAAAAAAAGAGAAAGATTCCAAAGATGTCATTGCTTGTGGTGATAAACGGCCCTGTGGCAATTGCTGGATCGATACCCCTTCGATTTAGGATGATGGGCACAAAAGTACCGATGAGCGCAGAAACAATAATCACACAAAGCATCGATAAAGCGATCGTCAAACTGATTTCGGTCGGTTGTTGCGTGGCAACTCCAAACAAGATAACCAGTAGCGCGAGCGTACCTCCGTTGATGAGTCCAAGACCAACTTCTTTGAGCAAGCGGTTGAGAAGACTGCCTTTGACCACATCATTGGCAAGACCCTGAACAATGATTGCGGACGATTGTACACCAACATTACCAGCCATAGCTGCAATCAGGGGTGTAAAAAAGAATAACGATTTATACGATGGGTGATTCATAAAACTCTCAAAGCCCTCGAGGATAAATACACTTCCGAGCCCTCCAATCAAACCCAAAACCAACCATGGAAGTCTTGCTTTAGTGAGTTGAACAATGGAGTCATTGGCTTCAACGTCAGAGGAAATTCCCGCTGCGAGCTGATAATCTTTTTCTGCTTCATCCTTGATTAAATCAACAATATCGTCGATTGTAATTCTACCGACCAGTTGTTTGTTTTCATTGACAACAGGGATTGCCTCTAAGTCATATTTCGACATGATTTTTGCCACTTCCTCTCCGTTTACATCAACTTGTACATAATCGACTTTGGGGATATAAATGCTTGCGATTTTGCTTTTCTCATTCGCGGTTAGTAAATCTTTTAACGACAAGCGTCCAAGCAATACATTCTCATTATCAACAACATAAATAGAATGGACTCGAGTGACCTCTTGCGCTTGTATGCGCATTTCGCGCACACAGCGTGTAACCGTCCAGTTTTGATTGACACAAACCAACTCTTTAGCCATCAATCCACCAGCAGAATTTTCATCGTATGAAAGGAGTTCACGGATGTCATCAGCGTGTTCTGTGTCTGAGATTTTATCGATTACTTCTTTTTGGATCTCCATGGGGAGTTCCGCTACGATATCCACAGCGTCGTCGGTATCAAGCTCATTGATTTCGGTCGCAATTTCCTCTGAAGATAGTGCATCCAAGATGTTTTCTCGGACATCTTCGTCCAGTTCGGTGAGCATATCTGCTGTTTTTTCAGAGTCAATAAGCTTGAACAGATACACCGCTTGCTCAATTTGGAGGGCGTCAAAAATTTCTGCTAAATCTGCGTAGTGATATTCTTTGAAAAGAGCTTGAAGTGCCTTGTCATTTTCAGAGGCAATATCACCGATGACTTGTTTTAGAAGTTCTTCGCTAAGCTGAAAAGGCGTCATGAGCAATCAAATTTGTGATGCGAACAAAATCCGAAACGCCCAATTGTTCAGGACGTTGCCCAAAGATAGGGTCTTCTTTTAAATTGGCAGGTAAAGAAAAGGTTTTTAAACTGTTTCGCAGGGTTTTACGCCTTTGCTGAAAGGCGGTTTTGACGACCTGGAAGTACAAGCGTTCATCACAATTCAATTTGATATTTTCTTTTCTTAGCAACCGCAAAACAGCTGATGCAACTTTCGGTGGGGGATTAAACACAAAACGGTTGACATTAAATAAATACTCCGTTTCGTAAAAACTCTGCGTCAATACGGACAGTATACCATAGGATTTTGAGCCAGGGGGCTCGCAAATACGCTCGGCAACCTCTTTTTGAAACATGCCTACAAATTCAGGAACTCGCTCCCGGTTTTCAATGGTTTTAAATAAGATTTGAGAAGAGATATTGTACGGAAAATTACCAATAATTGCGAGTGGACTTGGAAACTGATTGAACAAATCTGATTTCAGAAAATCTCCAAAAACCAGATTGGATTTTAATTTGGGATAGTTGTCTTGTAAGTAATCAATGGATTCTTCATCAACTTCAATGGCATGAATGGTATAATCTGTTTGCAGTAGATATTGAGTAAGCACACCCATTCCAGGTCCAACCTCCAAAACATCTTTGTAGCCCAGCCCAGTGAGTGCTCCCGCAATATTTTGTGCGATATTCAGATCGGTCAAAAAGTGTTGACCCAGATGTTTTTTTGGCCGAACACTCAAGGGGCTAGTTTTTCGAGTTCTGTGTCAAAGCTTACCCACTTATTGGAAAATGAAGTTTGGAGCTGTTGGTAGGTGCTGTCCAATTCAATGCGTTTAAAATCTCGGATTGCTATTGCAGATTCAAACTCGATTTGAAGTCCAAATGTTGGATGGGTGTTAGCATCACTATGTATACGCAATAGTGAACTCTTGTGGTCTAGTTTGGGAATAATTTCCTGCTGAACATAGGAGACAAAACCCTCTTCGACAGATGGATCAACACTAAAGGTGATATTGAGAATATGCATACAGACAGTTAGCGAATCATGTCAAATCCAGTATACGAAACCAGGGCTTCTGGAATGCGAATGCCGTTTTCAGATTGATGGTTTTCAAGAAGTCCAGCAATGATACGCGGAAGAGCAAGCGCACTCCCATTAAGGGTGTGTACCCATTTCCGGTTTCCGTCGTTGTCTTTAAAACGAAGCTTTAGGCGAGTGGATTGATAACTCTCAAAGTTGGATACAGAGCTAACTTCAAGCCATCGCTCTTGCGCAGTGGAATAGATTTCAAAATCGTATGTCAGCGCAGAAGTAAATCCGAGATCGCCTCCACACAAACGAAGGATTCGGTAGGGTAGTTCGAGCTGTTCGAGAATCCCTTTGACATGCTCAACCATTAGATCGAGCGCCTCGTTGGCCTTGTCAGGATGTTCGAGTCGGACAATCTCAACCTTATCGAACTGATGCAAACGATTGAGCCCACGAACGTGAGACCCATAACTTCCTGCCTCTCGTCGGAAACAGGGGGTATAGCCAGTTCGCGTGATGGGCAAATCATTTACATTGACAATCTCATCTCGAAACAAATTGGTGATGGGCACCTCTGCAGTAGGAATAAGGTAGAGGTTGTCAGCGCCAATATGATACATTTGCCCCTCCTTGTCAGGAAGCTGTCCAGTGCCAAACCCAGATTGTTCGTTGACAAGGTGCGGAACCTGTACTTCTTCATAACCTGCAGCGGTATTTTGATCGAGAAAAAAACTGATTAAAGCCCGTTGTAGTTTCGCCCCTTTTCCAGTATAGACAGGGAAACCAGCTCCTGTGATCTTATTGCCAAGTTCAAAATTGATCAAGTCGTATTTAGCAGCCAACTCCCAGTGGGGCAGTGCTTTTTCGTTGAGGGTAGGAACCTCACCTGCTCGAAAAACTTCTTCATTATCGTCTTCACTTTGTCCATCAGGGACTAGCGGGTTAGGGATATTTGGAATAGCACACAACAGCTCATGGAGCGCAGTTTCCGCCTCTGCGAGTTGAGTTTGCAATGCTTTGGTTTCCGCTTTGAGGGCTATGGATCCCTCCTTTTTATAATTGGCTTGCTGCGGGTTTCCACTTTTGTACAATTCACCAATTTCTTTGGCTAAAGAATTGGCTAAAGCAAGCTTTTGATCAAGTGTACTTTGGAGTCCACGGCGCTTTTCATCGACCGAAAGAGCATTATCGATGAGTGTGCTGGCATCGACTCCTCGCTTTTCAAGCGCAGCAATGATTTGTTCTTTTTGTGTGCGGACTACCGAAAGGTCGAGCATTGGAGAATGATTTTATGCAAAAGTAAAACTTTATTTATTGCTTACATGCGAAGTGGAATAGATGAACGACAATTTTGCTCATCCATTTGAATTTGTGTCTGTAGCTCCTCAACGGTTTTGAATTTTCGTTCTTCTCGAACCCATTTGAGCAACTCCACTTGCACCGCTTGCCCATAGAGGTCACCATTCCAATCCAAAAAGTGTACTTCGATGCTTGGTATCGTTGTGTCAAAAGTGGGCTTTGTTCCGATATTCATCATGCCATAAACTACACGACCTTTCAATTTCGATTTGACCAGATAGACCCCTTGCTTAGGCACGATTTTATGTTGGTTTTGTAAATCGATATTTGCTGTGGGATAAGACAATTCACGCCCTCTTTTATCGCCATGCACAACCATGCCTTCAAGTGTAAACGGTTGACCGAGATAGGTGTTGGCGAGCTCGATATTACCGTGGTCGATCGCATTTCGAATTTTGGTCGAACTGACTGCTGTCGAGTCAATTTTTTTGGCATCGATTTCGACGACTTCAAAATCATAAATATCTGCGTAATGGCACATATCTTCTAAGTTTGCAGTTCGGTTGCGCCCAAAACGATGGTCATAACCCACAACAACCTTTCGTACATTGAGTTGTTCAACGAGGATCTGCTTGACATAATCATCAGCACTTAATCTTGAAAATTCTATGGAAAATGGTTGAATCACCAAATAATCTAACCCCGTGTTTTGGAGGGCTTTTTCTCGTTCTTGTATCGTTTGGATAAGACGCATAGGGATATCGGGTTGTAAGACCATTCTGGGATGAGGAAAAAAGGTCAGTAAAACGCTTTTTAGTTTTGATTTCCGAGTTGTATCGGTAAGCTGTTTGAGGATTTGTTGATGGCCCAAATGGACTCCGTCAAAAGTTCCAATTGTCACAATTGACGCTTCATCAGCAGGAAAATTCTCTATGCCGTGAATGGTTTTCATCCGCCCTTAGCTTGCTTGTCCATTGTGAAGATTCATTGTTTTTTCTAGACCTTGAGTTGCAAAGTCAATCACTGCTTTTGTCGCTCGATCAACAATAACCGGGAGCAAACCTTCTTCATCAGGATTCCAAGGAGAAAGTACAAAATCAGCTTGCCGCCCCTTGCTGAAGTTGGCTCCGATTCCAACGCGAAGTCTGGGGTATTGATTCGACTCCAATTTCTCTTGAATGTCTCGGAGTCCGTTATGTCCGCCGTCTGACCCTTGTTTGCGGATACGCAAATAGCCAAGATCCAAATGCACATCATCGGTAATAACAAGAATGTTTTGTTTACTTATTTTCCGCTGTTTTATCCAGTAGCGTGCAGCATTACCGCTTCTGTTCATGAGCGTACTCGGTTTGAGCAAGATCAACTTTTTACCTTTTTGATTAATTTCTGCCACATCGCCATAGCGCTGGGTTGAAAAAGAAACATCAACTTGTTTTGCCAATGCATCCAGTACAGTAAATCCAATGTTGTGACGTGTGTTGTGATAATCGATACCGATGTTACCTAACCCAACGATAAGGAATGTATTCATGGACTGTTGTTGACTACGCTTAAAAGGCCAAAAGGGCATCTTTTTTTGTAAAAATAAAAAAAAGGATCCCAAGCAGAGGTCTGCTGGGATGCTTTTCATAAAAGTTGATCGAATTAAGCGTCTTCTCCGCCCTCTGCGGGAGTGCTAGCGCCTTCAGCTCCTTCAGCTCCTTCTTCTCCTTCGACTTCAGTCACTTCAGTTTTGAGAGAAACACGGGAGTTGCGCACTTGACAAACCACGGTGTTGTCGGGATGAAGAAAAGTGTACTTTTCATCAGCAACATCGGTCACATATATCTTGTTTCCAATTTCCAAATTTGAAATATCAACGGTAATGCTATCTGGCAAATAGGAAGGTAAGGCACGCACACGAAGCTTACGCTTGTTTTTACTGAGTACCCCACCACTTAGTTTCACACCGAGAGCTTGTCCAAAAAATTCTATAGGGATATCCATAGAAATTTCTTTGTCCTCGAAAAGTTGATAAAAGTCTACATGTAAAATTTTATCGGAAACAGGGTGAAATTGAATATCCTGAAGAATGGCATTAAAACTCGCATCTTCCAGTTCAATCAAAACGGTGTGTGCTTTGGTCGTGTACACGAGTTTGGAAAATGACAATTCATCTGCTGAGAAATGTATGGCATTGCCTCCTCCGTAGAGCACGCAAGGAACCTTCTCAGCATTACGTAGAGCTTTGGTCGATGCCTTGCCCACGCTTTCTCTTTTAGATCCTTTGATCGTAATTGACTTCATAGTTTATATTTAAAATAGATTACATGATAAATTTTTTCGCAATCGATTTATTGTGATGAACATTGTGCATCACTTGTGCGAAAAGCTCAGCGCAGCTGAGCACTTTCACTTTTTTAGATTCTTTTCTCAGCGGAATGGTATCCGTTGTTATCAGTTCGACTAGTGCAGATTGTTCGATTCTCTCATAGGCCTCTCCAGAGAGAAGGGGGTGTGTACATACGGCTCGAACACTGCGTGCTCCACGCTCGATCATCATATCAGCAGATTTTGTCAGGGTACCTGCAGTATCGATCATATCATCGACAAGGACTACGTTTTTACCGTTGACATCTCCAATAAGTTCCATATGAGAAATTACATTTGCCTTTTTGCGTTGTTTGTAACAAATCACAACATCACTTTCCAAAAACTTTGCATAGGCATAAGCACGCTTAGCACCACCCATATCTGGAGAAGCAATGGTAAGGTTGTCAATGTTAAGGGATTTGATGTGAGGTAAAAACAAAGATGAAGCAAATAAATGATCTACTGGCTTTTCAAAAAATCCTTGAATTTGATCAGCATGGAGGTCCATGGTAATGATCCGTGTTGCCCCTGCGGACTCTAGAAGTTTGGCAATGAGCTTAGCTCCAATAGGCACTCTGGGCTTGTCTTTACGATCTTGCCTTGCCCAACCAAAATATGGCATCACAGCGGTAATATGTCTGGCTGAAGCACGCTTGGCAGCGTCGAGCATCAGTAACATTTCCATCAAGTTTTCTGCACTCGGGTGTGTGGAGCCAATAATAAAAATACGACTTCCACGTATGGATTCTTCAAAGGAAGGCTGGAATTCACCATCGCTATAGCGAGAGAAAATCACGTTACCCAGTTTGGCACCAAATTGATTAGCGATACGCTCGGCGAGATCCATACTTTGGGTACACCCAAATATTTTTGCTTCTATTTTTACTTTGGCCATTTTGGCGAATCTGTTGTTTTACAGGGGTGCAAATGTATGATTTTTTTGTATGCTTGTATAAATTCTAGCTCAATTTTTGTTTTCTAGAGGGCAAATAAATTCCTACATTTGCATTCGCAATTTGCCTTGGTGGCGGAACTGGTAGACGCGCTGGATTCAAAATCCAGTTTCTTTGGAAGTGTGGGTTCGATTCCCACCCAAGGTACACTCCGGGATAAATCTCCTTTTTTAGATTTATCCCTTTTTTATTTTTTAAGATTTACTCTGTTAAAATGAGCTTTTTGTCTAAAATGGGGTTAATATGAGCGGTTCAAACTTTTTTATTTTCAAATTGAAAATTTTCAGGAAATATCGAACCTTTTACTCCTGCCTTTATCGCCTTTTGCTGTTTCCTAGAAAATTTTATGAAATAAACAAGAACGAAGAAGTTGTTCATTACAGCCCTTACAATGGGCAAGTCCTTCCTGGGTATATGTTTACAGATAACGGCTTTTGGGACACCTTTAGGGCTGTATTTCCATTTTTTAATTTAATGTATCCAGAGTTGAACAAGCAAATAATGGAAGGGTTAGCAAATACCTATAAAGAATCCGGATGGTTGCCGGAATGGGCAAGCCCTGGTCACCGCGATTGTATGATTGGCTCAAACTCAGCTCCAATTATTGCGGATGCCTACCTTAAAGGCAATGTGAATGAAAAAGATGTAGCCGTACTATTGGAAGCCGTATTAAAAAATGCAAATGTTAATGAAGGGAGGCCAGAGAAGTCTGTAGGAAGAGAAGGAATTGATTATTACAATAAGTTGGGGTATGTGCCCTATGATGTAGGAATTAATGAAAATGCAGCGCGCACATTGGAATACGCATATGCTGATTTTACTATTGCAGCAATGGCGGAAAAGATGAATAAACCGGAATTATCAGAAAGGTTCTACAAACAATCTAAAAACTATGAAAAACTTTTTGATCCTGAAACAAAATGGATGAGAGGAAAAAATGAAGATGGAACCTTTCAGTCTCCTTTTAACCCATTAAAATGGGGTGATGCCTTTACGGAAGGAAATAGCCTGCATTATTCATGGTCAGTGTTTCATGATATCCAAGGTCTTATAAACCTCATGGGAGGAAATGAAGATTTTACCAAAATGTTAGATAATGTATTTACAATGCCTCCAAAGTTTGATGATTCTTATTATGGATTTACCATTCATGAAATTAGAGAAATGCAGATTGTAAATATGGGAAATTATGCCCACGGAAATCAGCCAATACAACACATGATTTATCTGTATAATTATGCAAATCAACCCTGGAAAGCACAAGAAAAGGTAAGAATGGTTATGGACAAACTATACGCCGCCACTCCTGACGGATATTGTGGAGATGAAGATAACGGACAGACCTCAGCTTGGTATGTATTTAGTGCTTTAGGATTTTATCCTGTAACCCCTGGTGTTCCAGAATATGTGATAGGTAGCCCACTATTTGATAAAGTAACAATGCATTTACAAAATGGAAATGCATTTACAATTGAAGCAGAGAATAATAAAGACAAGAATCATTTTATTCAATCAATGAGGTTAAATAATACCTCATACAACAATACATGGATTGACTATGACGAAATTCAAAAGGGAGGCAGTTTACATTTTAAAATGGATAACATGCCAAATAAAGACTTTGGGAATTCTATTTCATCCAAGCCCTTTTCTTTAACTAATGATAATTAGATAATCAATGTATATATGTAATATCGATCCTAACTGAATTATTATTTGATTAATAAAATTTGCCTGAATGAATAAATTCGTTAAACCACCAGTTGTTTCTAAAAAAGTGCTCGTCCCGTTTATTCTAGTTACTTCATTATTTGTATTGTGGGGCTTTGCTAATGCAGTAACAGACCCCCATGGTGCAAGCTTTCAAAAAGGTCTTAGAGCTTTCTAACTCTCAGGGTGCATGGGTACAAATGGCATTTTATGGGGGCTATTTTTGTATGGCCTTACAACGCCTTAAGCACATGGGTGACAATCCCCCAAATCATCAACTCGTTTTCTTCGTTTACTTGAATCGGTTTATAGCGTTTGTTTTCAGCCACCAGCCACACGCAGTCTTTTTCGACTTTGAGTCGTTTTACTGTAAAATGACACT
>Ga0233438_10000293_pt1 | contig 67210 bp, 56 predicted proteins | sample SI_123_September_FD_182720 | JGI IMG/M metagenome (GOLD analysis project Ga0233438, IMG submission 182720) | Seawater microbial communities from Saanich Inlet, British Columbia, Canada - SI_123_September2016_10_MG | ecosystem: Environmental > Aquatic > Marine > Inlet | place: Canada: British... | reverse complement strand
GAAGGTTGGTCAAAACAACCTCATTTGAATTTCCATCTGTTTCGTCGCATTGTTCAAAAGTGATCACTGGCTGATCGATTACTGGCAAAGGGGTTAGCACAAGATCGAAGGAGTTGGTAGCATTCAAACAGGACAGTGAAGTCAAGGTGTCGATTACACGCACATATATGGTTTTTTGTCGATTGTCTGTTGTGGGCATCGTGTATGAGTCAATGCCATTTACAGACGGGTCTTCAGCATCGGAAAGAGAGGTATGATAGCTAATCCTATATTGTCCAGCAGTGCCGCCTAGGAGCACTTCAATTCGGGCATCGTTGAGCCGCAAATTGAAAGAGGTGATATTGTCTGTATCACTGCCACTTGCAAGATCGTCACACTCATAGTGAGGTGGAATGTCAATTACAGGGGGAATTGGCAACACTTGCACGGAAAAGGAGCCTGTTTGCTCCGACACACAACCAGTTGATTTATTTCGAACACGGAAATAAATTGGTTCAGGATTGGTGCGATTGGTATATGGTTGTGTTTTATCAATAGAATTGTCGTCGAGGTCATTTTCATTAAAAAAGAATAAAACTTCGAAATTTGTGTCACCATTTAATATAGCAATCTCTTGAGCTTGCAAGTCAAACCCATTTACCAGACCGTTGTATGCATCCCCATCAAGACTGTCATCACAGAGCTCCATATCATTAGCGGATAGTATTTCCGGTATAGGATTAACGACAATAGTAGTTTCAACTCTACAAACCACCCCGTTCGTGGTCACTTCATAAAAATAGGTTGTTGTTTCAGTAGGGGACTCGGTGATTGTACTTGTTTCAATTCCTTCAAAAATAATATCAGAACTTGTTGTGGGGTCTATTTTACCCCAAACAACTTCTGTGGTGCCAGTAAACTCAAATACAGGCCAAGAATCACCGTCTGCGGGCGAATCATTTGTCATATCATTCCAGGTTTTAATAGCATTATAATCAAATTGGCCATAATCTTCAGCACCATCCTCCACATTTTCCCCTCCACTTCCGCCATAGTCATTGGGCTCATCATTGCTCCAATTGGCCAAGTCGCTAGTTAGCATTCTTCCATCAAGCCACTGCCAACCTTTGTCGATCTCATTGTTTGGGTTTAAAGAGGACAACTGCCGCAAGCCAAGCCAAAAATGTATTTCAGCTGTTCCAGCAACGCCAAGAGAATTGAGGGCACTATAAACAGCATCTTCCTCGTCTTTGGAGTTGATAACATACATCGATGCGCCAGCACCTAAGGACTGTATAAGGTTGTAGGCATCAGTCCATGCCATCGACTCTCTTTTTAAGAAATAAGACGAAGTTTCATATTGTAAAAAACGTTCAAAATCAGGATTTGCATTTGCAAAATCTTGTGCCGTTTGTGGCACACCACTGACAGATAAAGTAACACTCTCTCCCTTACATATTTCTGGAGTAGAACTCAACAACTCAGGGTTGCTGATAAAAGCATCTGTTTCTGCACGTGTTAAACTTACACAACCAGCACTCGAATATGCCTCTACATAATAAGTTTGGTCATGAACCAACAGCGTATCGTCGGCCAAATCAGTCCCACCAGTAGAGGAAAGAAACACGCCAATAGATCCTCCAATATCATTTTTTAAATCTTCGATGGTTGGTAACTCACTGTTACAATATGTGTAAATGGGCTCGAGCGTTGGTGTTTCAGGAATTTGACTTACGGCAAGGATAACCCCACCAATCGATTCAATAGGGCAGGCGTATGTTGGCCTGGAAACAAGGACTTGTACTTCAGCTCCATTAAGTCCATAATCTGTAGTCACAGTTAGAGAATTTGAGTTTGTGCCACTATAAGTCGAATTGTCAACTATAGGCACACCATCAATTACCCATTGAAAAACAGCATCTGTTGTGGGAGTATCCACATAGAAAGTAGCCATCTCTCCTTCACATACTTCAACTGATACCGGATCTCCATTTGGAGAAATCTCAGCGGGGGACTCATATTCTTGAAAATCATAAATGGAATTGTTATTATTATCGACTGCCTGAAGTTGATATGTATGAAACAGAACTTCTCCTCTGTTTGAAACTGTATTGTCGTCTATTGTAAGCGGATCCACTCCAACTCGACCATTCTTGTCGGAATCAAAAAAACCAGCTTCAATAGCATCAAAACACCCATCATTATCACTATCCAAATCAAAAGCGTCTGCTTGATCATCTTCATCTGAAAACGAATCGAGATTGACAACCCCAATCTGCCCTTCAAATACAGAATCCGCCGTTGAATCATTGTGATGTGTAAAGACTAGTCCGGAAGATTGGGACGCTAAAAAAACAAAACTTGTACTTGTTGAACCAGCAGCAGATTCGCTAAATTTAAAAACAAATTTTGAGCTGTTGTACTGTTCAAAACCACCGACAAAAGCATTGTCAATAAGAATTTCAATTTCATTTGCTTCATCTAGAAGCGTAACACTTTCTGAAGGGTTAATGCTTTCTAAGCAGTAGTAGGTGTTTTCCTCACTGGGCAAAGTTTGCCCATCCGCAAAACCAAAAGACAAATGGAGGGATTTGGGAACTAAAGGGGCAAATTCAAAACGAACCTCATCATCACTGGATTGTTTTGGGGGTAAAAAGGAAGTAAATCGACCATCGGGAAAAGGGGTGAAACTTCCATTACCGAGAGAGATATCTTGAGACAATTCAGGTGGATCATATTGCAGTGGACTAGAGAGAACCAGCTCCGGTGGGGTTGCTGTCAAATCAACATTAAAATCCCCTAAAGATTCAATACTGTTGTATATCCCATCATTGTCAATATCCAAGTCTATATTATCAACAACACCGTCTTCATCAAAATCACGTGGACAAACACTAACATTAATTGTCGGAGAATAAACGACGCTTTCAGGGGATAAACAATCGACTACCACTTCGAGTCTATAGGCCCCAAAGGTATCGGGAATATACTCTGGACTGTCGCTGGCTGTATTGGGAAAAATAAAACGCCATGTACCATATTGATCTTGTTTTTGCCACTTTAACGAATCGTAGTTATCTGCGTTGGGTAGGCGCAGGGTAACATTTGTGTCACCATCTTCGCTCACACACGACCCCAATGTGCTCAGGTTGAGTTCAGGATAAATACGAGGTTCGAGTGTAAATCCAGAGTAAAAAGCGCCAGAAGTTGCTGCGTCATTCGCATTGTAATAAGATACGTAAAGCTCTTCTGAACCCACAATGGAAACATCGTTTTGTAAACCGTCAACTCGGTGAATTTGATATGAACCACCAAAAGTTTGAATTGGACCAAAATCAGTACTAATATTGGGGAAACTTGTTATATTTTGACCATTGACCTCTACTGTAGACCCATAGGAACTGAGCACGAATAGCGAACTGTTAAAAAAAGAAAAATCATCTACCTCGTCAATTCGTGCGATGCTTTCTACATCACCCACACTTGTGCAACTCAACGGAGGCACAAAAAACATTCCTTGATTTGCACCGTACCAATGTACATCTTGTCCGGGCCCCAACGAACCAATCGATTCCCCCTTTTTTCCAGTTCCTTGGAAAACATAGATGTTCTTGTTGGACTGGAGATATAAATAATCGATATCTGTATTCGGGTTTTCTAAAAACTTATCCCCTTCAATAAATAAATGTTCTCCTGCATCTAGGGAGACAAACGTGTTTGTATCTCCATTGAGATTGACTTTCGTTCCATCCTGATCAGCGATAATGAGTGCGTTTTCTATACTGTTAAAGCCATCTCCTTTTAGAAGTAGGTACTCTGTCGCATCGACCGAAGAGTCCAAACTGACTAACTGATCAAAACCCATATCGCTGCCGTTGAGATAACCAATTTCTTCCTCACCAGAAAAGAAATTAGGAGAATCAATAATTTGGTTGCTAAAACTACCAATGATTGATCCAGAATTTACAACAATATCATTTTGGGATTCAATGCGTGTCCCGATAAATAATGCGTTGTTTTCTGCTGTAAAAAGGGCGATATAACTTTCATTTTTTTGAAGCACAACAGAAAGTGGAATAAAGCCGTCTGTGTTTTCAGCTTGTAGATTTGGGTCAAATATAAACTCTACCAAGGTATTGTTTTTTGTTGCCATAACTGAGAAAAAAGAAAAATCAGAAACTTCTTGTCTCTCCATTCCGCCAACACGAAAAGTTTTTCCAAGAGCATCTAAGCCTTTGCTAACTAGAGACCCTGCGTGGTTTTGAGATTTCAAGCGTAATGAAACATAAATTTCCCTATTTGCCACAACCTCATAACCTTTATTTGCAAAGGTGTGTGAGTTGCCAAATGTTGTTGGGTTGGCACCAACTTGATTGTAATTTAACGTTCCTTTGAATGACGACATACTGCTAACTGTTCCTGTAGTCCAGGAACTTGTGGGCTGGCCAATAGGTTTAATTGTAAATTGGACTTCGTCATAAGGAGTTGAAATGTATAAATGTGCAGTTTGGTATACATATTGAGGAACGGGGGGAATAAAATGTTGCTTGCTCAGTTGAGCGTTTGAAAAAAAAGAAAGCAACACACCAATCAACACCAAATAGAAGATCGGGGGTTGATTTAAATAATTGTCTTTTATTTGCACAATTCAATTATAGTGAAAAAATTTACATTCAAATCACTTAACAGCAATTATGTTAAATGGATCGTAATGTATGTCCTAGGGCAAGTACAACTCATTCACGGTCAGTTGCAGCTTCCCATTTATGTGGACTACCTTACCGATAATTATTTTTTGGTTCACCCAGCAATGGCAGGCGCCCAGTTTGAAGGAGTTCAAACTCGAATGACGCATCGATCACAGTGGCAAGGCGTGTCAAATGCGCCAAGTTTACAGACCATTAATGCGCATGGCCGAATCGGTTTAAAATCTGGGTTAGGAACCGTTTTTTACAACGATAGAAATGGATTTCACAATCAAGTTGGCGCTTCAGTGACATATGCCCATCATATCAATCTTATTCTTGGAAACAGGGATATTCATCAACTTTCATTTGGCCTTTCGGCAGGAGTAATGAATAATACCCACGACCAAACCCAATTCGCACCAGACCTTGGGGACCCGCTTGTGGAAGGAAACCAAGTGAAATCCAATGGTCTCCATATGGATTTGGGGCTCACCTACATCCGCTATCAATTCTACATGCACTTCACAGTTAGAAATCTTATTTTTAAAGGTCAGAACATCTCAGATAACATCAGTCTAGACAAGGGTAAAAAATGGATTGCTAACGCAGGACATTTTTTTAAACTCAACGACAACATTTCTCTTGAACCCTCTGCGATGATACAGTTTGTGGAGTATGCAGACTTTCCATCCTTTGATATGAACATAAAGTCACACCACGATCTCAACAATTTAAACCTCTCATTTGGGGCATCATATCGTTTTGGCACACAACCAAATGCAAATCTTTTATCAAGAGAAAACCTTAACCAAGATCATAAACAATTGACCCTATTGACAGGATTGCAATTTAAAGGGGTTTCATTTTTTTATACTTACACTTATAGCTTTGAAGATATTCAAATTGCGCCATTCAATAGCCACCAGCTCACCTTAGGGTTTGATCTTTATTCAGACAAATTTCGATTTTTCCCAGTTCGAGGAATCTTTTAACTTTAGAACAATGTGCTATCTTTAAAGAAAACAGGTGATAGAAATCGAACGTAAATTTTTAGTTTCAAATCTTGACGAGTGTTTACAACACCACACCAATTCAAAAAGCATTGTTCAGGGGTATTTATCATTTGACCCTACACGAACAGTTCGTATCCGGAAAACGGATACCAGAGCGTTTTTAACAATTAAAGGAAAGTCCAATGCAACTGGGGACACTCGTTTGGAATGGGAGAAAGAAATATCAAAAAATGAAGCAACACTGCTATTGGATTTGTGTTTAGGGGAAACCATTCGAAAAACCCGATATCTTGTTCCACATCAATCTCATTTATTTGAAGTTGATGTTTTCTCAGGAAAACTTCAGGGGCTGGTCATCGCAGAAGTTGAATTATCCACAGCTAATGAACAGGTAGACCTTCCAACATGGATCCGGAAAGAGGTTACGGGAGATTCACGATATTTTAACAGCGATTTGGCAAAAAAAGGACTAAAGCCCGAGATCGTTTAAGTTGACCTCATCATTTGAGGTATTTTGTTTTCGGAGCTTTGCCAGCAATTCACAATCTAGGGGGATACTAACTTTTTCAGGGGCGGGGAAAGAATCTATTGAGATTTCCAACAGAGGGTCTTCATATAATTTTTTCATATACAAAGCCCATATCGGAAGTGCCATCGTTGCGCCTTGGCCATAGGCAATGGAGTTAAAGTGCGTTGCCCGATCTTCTCCACCAACCCAAACCCCAGTCACGAGGTTTGGCACCATGCCAATAAACCAGCCATCACTTTGATTTTGCGTTGTTCCGGTTTTACCAGCTATGGGATTTTGAAACTCATAGGGATATCCAGTTACAACAGTTCCAAAATAGGGATTGTTTTCTTCTGCGCCTCGGTGTCTCAAACGAATTCCAGAACCAGATTCGGTGACCCCTTCAAGGAGTTTTACAGTAACATAGGCCGATTCTGCACTCAGTACATCCCTTGTTTCGGGTGTTGATTCAAATAAAACCGTTCCGTTTTTGTCTTCAATTCGAGTAATCATGACGGGTTTTACATAAATTCCTTGGTTTGCAAAAGCACCATAAGCAGCAACCATTTCATATACACTCAAATCCGCAGTCCCCAACGCAATGGAAGGGACACTTGGGATTTTTGATTTGATCCCCAAGTCTGCAGCAAGTTTACTAATGGGTCCAGGCCCGACTTTGTCAATCAACCTTGCACTGATGGTGTTGACAGAGTTTGCCAGTGCATTTTTTAAGGTTCGCATTCCGGTGTATCGATCGCCAGAATTTTTTGGGCACCAAGCTTCATGAGCACCAAATTTTCTCGCTTCAACACAATAAAACCCATCTGGAAATGAATCACATGGAGAAAGCTTCAATTGATCAATCGCAGAGGCATACACAAAGGGTTTAAACGTTGATCCAATCTGACGCTTCCCCTGAGAGACATGGTCAAACTGAAAGTGCTTGTAATTAATCCCACCAACCCAAGCTTTTACATGACCGGTTTGCGGATCCATCGACATCATTCCCGTCCGTAAAAAATGCTTGTAGTGACGAATCGAGTCAATAGGGCGCATAACGGTATCGATTTCGCCTTTCCAACTAAAGATTTTCATTGCCGTTTCTTGTTTAAAAGACACTTTGATGTTGTCTTCCGTTTTGCCAGCAAGTTTCATTTTCCTCCATCGCTCCGATCGTCTCATGGCTTGATCCATCAGTCTCTCAACCTCTTTTTCGGTAAGGTCTAAAAAAGGTGCAGTTGGATTCCATTTGGATGTGTTTTGCTCAAAAAAAGCATCCTGTAGGTTTGACATATGCTCTTTCACAGCGTTTTCAGCATAGGTTTGCATCTTGGAGTCAAGCGTGGTGTAGATTCTCAAACCATCCAAATACAAGTTGTATTTTTCCCCATCTGGCTTGGGGTTATCTTGAATCCAATTCAGCATAAATTGACGGAGGTAGGCCCGAAAATAGGTTGCAAGACCCTCTCGATGCGATTGCGGATTAAACTGAATCTGGAGAGGCAACTGCTGTAAAGAGTCAACCTCTTTTTGGGTGAGCATCTCATTCCGAAGCATTTGTTGAAATACAATATTTCTCCTTGAAATCACGAGCTCAGGTCTCCGAATGGGGTTGTATAGAGACGAGTTTTTAAGCATTCCAACCAGCATAGCAGACTCTTCCAACAGCAAGTCGGAGGGCTCTTTGGAAAAATAAATATTGGCAGCTGAGCGCAATCCGTCTGCATTGTAATTGAAGTCATACAAATTCAAATACATCGTTAAGATTTCTTTCTTGGCGTATCTCCGTTCTAGCTGTACAGCAATGACCCACTCTTTAATTTTTTGAATCACGGCATCAAGCGTATTTCTAGAACGAACACCTGTAAAAAGCTGTCGCGCCAACTGTTGAGAAACCGTACTTGCCCCTCCTTTTTCACCCAGATAAGCAACGGCTCTTAAAGTACTCCGCAAGTCAATCCCAGAGTGATCATAAAAGCGTTCGTCTTCTGTGGCAATCAAAGCGTCGATAAGATTCTTGGGAATCTCTTCATAATACAGAGGAGTGCGATTGTCATTGTAATAAAACTTCCCAATGACCTTATTATCGAATGAATAGATCTGTGTAGCCAGATTTGTTTTGGGGTTTTCCAACTGACGGAATTCAGGCATTTTACCAAGCAACCCAAACCCAGCGGCTAAAAAAATGCTCATAAAAGAGAAAACACCAATTGAAAACACTATCCAAAAGATCTTTACACTCCGCCGGTATATTCCATTCTTTCCTTTCATTGGTCTTCTTGAATTCGTTCTATACCAAGCCCCAATTCTGTAATCCCTTTCAGGACATCGATTGATTCCGCATGTTCATTGTGCCGCATAGCGGGTTTGATTGTTAGCCGGTGCTCACCAACAACACGAAAATGGTAGGCCTCCTTAAACCAAAGCTTGCTTTCATGAACCAACAGGCCTTCTCCGAGCCACTCTCCCTCGGGTGTAGCCATGGTGTAAGAAAGCGTATCAACCAGTTTTTCTCCAATTGGATTTTCGAGAGTGGTGATCAGGTGAATATTGGCAAATGGATAATCATCATTGTTTCGTAAGTACAAAAACAAGTTTGTTGGAAAATTGATTTTTTCGGGAGTAAAACGAAACTCTAAGCCTTCATGTTGTGGCCACCCATTCGAAAACGACGAAAACTGCAATTTCTCATTTTCCAAAACACAACCTCCTATCAAAGCGACCAAACTGAGATATAGGGGTGATGATTTTCGGGAAATAAATATTCGATTCAGCATAGAGATTAGGTGCTATTTTTTCATAAAAGCAAGGACTTCAGACCTTCCTTTTTTAAAGATTTTATTGCTGTTCTTTGTCCCTTTTCGAAGACGTTTCTGTTGGTTTTCGGGAAGTAGAACAATATCTGAACACGAATCAGAGCAACAGTTATTGTGTGCCTCTGCACAAGTCGCACATTGAATAAACAGCAAATGACAAGCTTCATTAGCACAGTTGATATGGGTATCACACGGCGCGCCACACTGGTGACAGACAGCAATAACCTCGTCAGAAATTTGCTCGGCTCTTCTCTGGTCAAACACAAAGTTTTTTCCACGAAATTTATTGTCCAACCCCTGTGCTTTTACTTGTCGCGTATACTCAATGATACCGCCTTCTAATTGATATACATTTTCAAAGCCCCTGTATTTGAAGTAGGCACTTGCTTTTTCACAGCGAATACCACCTGTACAATACATGACGATTTTTTTGTCTTTTTTATACGACTGCAAATCTTCTTCGATCAGTGGGAGAGAATCCCGAAAGGTATCAACATCGGGGGTAATGGCGCCTTCAAAATGCCCAATCTCACTTTCGTAATGATTCCGCATATCCACCAACAGGGTCTCTGGCCTTGAAATGAGCTCATTAAAGGATTCCGCATCAACGTGAACCCCGCATTGGGTAACATCAAACTCACTGTCCTCAAGACCATCTGCCACAATTTTATCCCGGACTTTGATTTTTAGTTTTAAAAAGGATTTGTTGTCCTGTTCAACAGCAATGTTCAAACGCACATTTTCTAAAAATGAAATATTATCTAGCATTGCTTTAAATTCCTCAAAACGGTTTGCTGGGACGGAAAGTTGTGCATTTATTCCCTCAGTTGCGACATAAATCCGACCCAAAACATTGAGCTTGTTCCAGTGAATAAAAAGATAATCGCGGAACAACTTTGGGTTTTCGATTTGTGCGTATTTGTAGAACGACAGCGTAAGGCGGTCTTCGCCTGCTTGGTCAATGAGATTGGCGCGTTCTTTCGCACTTAATGTGTTGTACAGTTGCATGCTATACGGATTAAGTTTGTCGGGCAAAGGTACAAATTTAAAAAACGCATTTGGGGAGCTTGTTTTTGCGTCTAAAATTGTACTTTAGAGACTTCAAAAAACCACAATATGGCAAATGAAAAAGAAGCGAAATTAAAAGCGTTACAACTTACCTTAGACAAGTTAGATAAAGCATACGGTAAAGGGACTGTGATGCGGATGAACGATGAGGCTCTCGAAGAAGTAGAAGCCATTTCTTCCGGTTCCTTGAGTTTGGACGCAGCACTTGGCGTGGGCGGGTATCCAAGAGGAAGGGTTATTGAAATTTATGGACCAGAGTCATCAGGAAAAACCACCCTTACACTACACGCCATAGCGGAATGTCAAAAAAGCGGCGGAATCGCAGCATTTATCGATGCCGAACATGCCTTTGATCGCCACTATGCGCAAAGCTTGGGCATCGATATCGACGAATTAATTGTTTCTCAACCAGATCACGGGGAACAAGCTCTTGAAATTGCGGATAATTTAATTCGCTCAGGAGCAGTTGATATTGTTGTGATTGACTCAGTGGCTGCCCTGACGCCAAAGAGCGAAATTGAGGGGGAAATGGGAGACTCAAAAATGGGTCTGCATGCACGTTTGATGTCGCAAGCACTACGAAAACTAACGGCTTCGATTAGCAAAACCCAATCTACCGTGATTTTTATCAATCAATTGCGTGAGAAAATCGGTGTGATGTTTGGCAATCCAGAAACGACTACGGGAGGGAATGCTTTGAAATTCTATGCCTCTGTGCGTTTAGACATCCGTCGGTCGACCCAAATCAAAGACAGTCAAGGTGGTATCAACGGAAACCGTACGCGTGTCAAAGTGGTCAAAAACAAGGTCGCTCCTCCATTTAAGACTGTCGAATTCGACATCCTTTATGGAAAAGGAATTTCCAAAAATGGCGAATTATTGGACTTGGGCGTAGAGGAAGAAATCATTCAGAAAAGCGGGTCTTGGTTTAGTTATGGAGACACCAAACTCGGACAAGGAAGAGATTCGGTCATTAAGTTGTTTGAGGATAATCTCGAACTTGCAGAAGAGATTGAAGACAAAATCAGAAACACCCAATCGGAGAAAGAATAACTTAAGAATAGCCCTCTTTTCGCAATTGCTCACGAAAAAATTGATAGGTCTTTTCTTTGAGTTCTGAAACGTCGTTTCTTGTCAATCCTGCGGTTTCAATAGGAGGGTGAACAGTTGCTCGAACAACCCCAGGAGAACCCGACCAGTATTTGTGGCTAAACTGAAATGGAAATCGTTTTTTACAGTCGGGTAGCGTGATGGGAATAATGGGCATTTGGTATTGAATGGCCAAGCTAAAAGCACCATTCTTAAAGGGCCCTAAATAGGTGTCAGGATGAGGAACAAGCCCCTCTGGATAAATACAGACACTGTATCCAAGTTCTAATTTTCTTTGTGCTCGGTAATATACATTTTTTCTACTTTTTGCACTTTCCCGGTCAACAAGAATAGCAGCGCGTCGATAGATATAGTTAAACAATGGAATTTCTTCAAGTTCGCGTTTGCCAACAAATACAAAAGGGTTTTTAACCACCATCAGAACGAGCATGATATCAATCATACTGAGGTGGTTGGCAACAAACATATAATTCTTCCCTTTTTCTAGGGTTTGAAATTGCCTAAAGCGCGGCCAAAACCCCATGCCATATAGAATTATTGGCGACCAAACCCAGCGGGCTAGCCAAAAGACGTGTCGATACCATTGCTCTCTTTGAAGAAAAATGAGAAGCAAAGGAAAACACAAAACAACTCCTATTCCTGCAAGGGTATAAAACCAAACATTCCAAAGACCATAAATTATTTTCTTTATAAATAGTAGCACGGGAGTAAAAGTAGTGATTTGAAGATAATCCAAAAGGCGTACCTTTGTAAAGGGATAAAACACGTATTAATGGCTCGGATTTTAACAGGAATTCAAAGTACAGGAACCCCCCATTTGGGGAATCTTCTCGGGGCTATACTCCCTGCGATTGAAATGGCAAATCAAAGCAAGGACGACTCCTTTTTGTTTATCGCAGACCTTCATGCCCTTACCCAAATCAAAGATGCCAACCAAACCAAAACAAACACCCACGCAACGGCCGCCGCTTGGCTCGCATGTGGCTTAGACCCAGAAAACACGGTATTTTATCGCCAGTCAGACGTGCCTCAAGTCACAGAATTAGCGTGGTATCTCAACTGCTTTTTTCCTTATAGTCGATTGAGTTTAGCCCATTCATTTAAAGACAAAGCCGATCGACTAGAGGATGTCAACGCGGGGCTATTTACCTATCCAATGCTGATGGCTGCAGACATTTTGTTATATGACGCACATCAAGTTCCGGTGGGAAAGGATCAGCTACAACACCTTGAAATGACGCGAGACGTCGCCAATCGATTTCACACCCAATATGGAGAAACCTTTGTACTTCCTGAAGCGGTATTGAGAGAGTCGAATATGTATGTGCCTGGCACGGATGGCAGCAAAATGAGTAAGTCAAAAAACAATATTATCGACGTTTTTTTACCTGAAAAACAACTTCGCAAGCAAGTCATGGGGATTGCCACTGACAGCACACCAATTGAGGATCCAAAAGATCCAGAAAGGTGCACTGTATTTTCGCTTTACCGCATGGTTGCTCAGGAGAGTGCCGTCAAACAAATGCACCAACAATATGAATCAGGGGGATTTGGATATGGCCGCGCCAAGCAAGCTCTATTTGAGACATTACTCGAAAAGTTTGCACCGGCAAGATCTCAGTTTGACAAGCTCATGGACGATCCCCATCAAATGGATTTGGTCTTGCAGCAAGGGGCACGAAAAGCACAAGAAATTGCAGAGGAAGTCCTCTCAAGGGTACGCTCTCGCTTGGGCTTTCTCACACAAGCTTAAACTGCTTTCCTGCCACTGGCCGAACCAAACACATCAACTCGAGCTCAAAAAGTAAAGATGCTGCCTCGCCGACAGGACATTCCGCTTTCAAGGCAATCAGATCGAGATGTTTGGGTGTGTGGTCAAGATGTTTTAGCAAACTTTTTTATTGATGACTGAGCTGCTGACAAAGTTTAGACTGAGAGTTCTCTGCGACTACTGCGGAGGCTTCCCAACCCATTGCAGTGAGAAAATCAGATGGCTTATCAAGGAGTTGAGCAATATTTTTTTTGATGAGTTGATTGCACCCCAAATGTGTAGGGTAGTTTGGACTTCCTGGAACGGCAAACACCGCTTGATTATAATCAAAAGCCAAACGTCCAGTCACCATCGCTCCGCCTTTTGTTCGTGACGCATCGACAATCGTAGCATGAGAAAGACCTGCAATGATTCGATTGCGACGAAGAAAACAACCAGGATGTAAGGGCGAGTCAAGGGGATATTCTGTCAAACAGCCACCTTGCGCTTCGATTTTGGCTTTTGTATTGTCGTGGAAAACGGGGATAACATTGATTGACACCATGTGCCAAACAAGCATAGGTTTGTAAGCCAACATCAAGCGCCGCTTGATGCGCACCAACATCAATTACTTCAGCGAGCCCAGAAACAATAATTGGATTTACATGTTTTATGCTTTCAACAATGGATTTGGAAAGATCCATTAAAAAAACACAAAAAAATTATTACTTTTGAACATGCAACTAACCAAACACATCAGCTACTTACTATATCGATATGACTGTGTAACCGTACCAGGGTTTGGCGCGTTTTTGGGAACTCCAGCTCCAGCCGAACTAGATACCGAAAACGAAACCATTTATCCCCCAACGAAACTAATTTCGTTTAACGCACAACTTCAATCCAACGATGGCCTATTGGCCAACACAATTGCAGTTGAGAAGCAAACGAGCTATGAGCAAGCCGTACGGCTTGTTCACAAAGAAGTGGTGCGCTGGAAGGCGATGCTCCATGACGGAAAAACGATCGAACTAAATCGTATTGGAAAATTGCATTTCAATGAAGAACAGAATGTTGTTTTTGTTCCGACAAAAGGCAACAATCACCTCGCCGATTCTTTTGGGTTATATCCCGTTCAGGCACAAAAAATTGATCGAACCAAACTGCTAAAAAGCATCCCAAAGGTTATTGATTTTAACAATGAAAGAAGTCAAAATCAATCGGATTCACCAGGTACAAATAGCAACCCATTGCGACATGTTGCCGCTGCCGCAGTAGCAGTTGTGATTGGGTATGCAGGTTTTATGGCTTATGACGATTACACCCAAGATCAACAGATTGCCCAAGAAATGCAGTTGCGCGACGAAGCCAAACAAGAGGTGCAACAAGCTGTTTTCGATTTGGGTGAGCTGCCAAAACTTTCGATACAAACCATACCTCAAGAAGCATATCACATCATTGGTGGTGCCTTTGCGGTGGAGTCAAATGCCGATCGTTACCTCAACGAGCTACAACGAAAAGGGTTTGTCACTGCCCAAAAGCTGGCACCCAATTCATATGGCCTGCACATGGTTGCTTTGGGCAGTCGTGCCGACCGTAATGAAGCGATTGACTTTCTACGTCTAGTACAGCGTACCGAAATTGCGGATGCGTGGATGCTAAAGCGCTAATAGATGAATCCTAAAACACCTGCTGCGTCCAAAACTGTTCTTACAGATTTGGTTCTTCCAAGTGACACTAATCCCTTGGGCAATCTATTTGGAGGGGAGCTTTTGTCGCGAATGGATCGTGCAGCTTGCATTGCTGCCGAAAGACATGCGGGGAATGTTGTTGTGACGGCTTCAGTAAACCATGTTCATTTTAACAAACCCGTTCCTTTGGGGAGTGTATTGACTTTAGAAGCCAAAGTGTCGCGTTCTTTTAGTACCTCAATAGAAGTCTTTATCGATGTATGGATTGAGCCGAGAGGATCATCAGAGTTGAGAGAAAAAGCCAATGAAGCGATCTATACTTTTGTAGCGGTTGATGGTAAAGGGAAGCCAACCGCCGTTCCGCCTGTTCAACCTGAAACGAATCTTGAAAAGGCGCGATACGATGCGGCTTTACGCCGTCGGCAACTCAGTTTGATTTTGGCAAAAAAACTATTGCCAGAGGATGCTACAGAACTCAAAGCGCTTTTTGACCACTAGCACGTTCCCGCAATAGATAAAGACAAACCGGGAAATGATCACTAAACCCTCCCGTAAACCGCCCATTTGAAAAACTTCGAAACGGGTTCCTTTATACGGTCCTTTTGCATGGATCAACATGGGGTGACTAAAAATCTCAGCCTTCCAATATCGCCAACGAAAAGGGACTATTTCAATTAAATTGGGTGTAAAATATATTTGGTCATGGCGCTAAATGCCTATGAGGATATTGAACTCGATGACCCTTCTTGCAGCGAGTAAATTCGATTGAGCTGAAAACATCTTGATTTTGTACCTTTGCCCAAAGTGGGACTATGATACGCTCTATGACCGGATTTGCTCGGTCCTCATTCGAATCTCTAGACATCAGCATGACCGTGGAGATTCGGGCACTGAACAGCAAAAACCTTGAACTCAACCTTCGACTGCCATACAGTTATCGATCTTGGGAGGATGAGTTGCGAACCGCCATCAAACCTCAACTTTTACGCGGAAAAGTCGATCTCAATTTGAATGTAAAACAGCATGGTGCAGCGGCTGCCGCTGAACTCAATAAAGATGTTATTTCTGACTATATCCAGCAGCTCAGTGAAATTGCTGACGCAACCCCTGCTGAATTGCTTCCCATTGCAACGCGTTTGCCAGACGCCCTCCAGTCGGCTGAGATTTTGCCAGACGATAACCAGAAAAAAGAAGTGTTTGGCTTGGTAAAGCAGGCAATAAAGCAGCTGATAGACTACCAAACGATAGAAGGACAAGCGATGGCCAAAGATCTCAATGTCCAAATCGAAAGCATCGAAAAAGGGCTTGAGCTCGTCAATAATAATAAAGACCAACGAACCCAACAAATGCGGTCTAAATTGCAAGAAAACCTCAAAACGTTAGCCATTGAGGTCGACCAAAACCGGTTCGAGCAGGAGTTGATCTTTTATCTCGAAAAGTTCGACATCAATGAAGAAATCGTTCGTTTACGGCAACACCTCCTTTATTTTTGTGAAGTGATGAACAACGAAATGGAAACAAAAGGAAAAAAACTCGGCTTTATCGCTCAGGAAATCGGAAGAGAAATCAATACGATTGGCTCTAAAGCCAACGACGCTTCCCTACAAAAAGAAATCGTTCAAATGAAAGATGCCCTGGAACGCATCAAGGAACAACTGCTCAACATTCTCTAGATGACAAAAGGGAAATGTATCGTCCTGTCAGCGCCCTCGGGAAGTGGAAAAACAACCTTGGCAAAACAATTACTACAAAACAAATCTCTACAATTAGCGTTTTCGATTTCGGCAACCTCTCGTGAGCCCAGAGCAAATGAAAAACACGGCGTGGATTATTTTTTTATCAGCCCAGATCGTTTTCAAAAACTGATCGATCAAGGGGATTTTATCGAGTATGAAGAGGTTTACCCAGGAGTTTTTTACGGCACCTTACGTGCAGAAGTGGAGAGATTATGGCACGAAGGTAAACACGTTATTTTTGATATAGACGTTGAGGGGGGCTTACAAATCAAAAAACAATTTCCAGCCCAAACGATCACGATTTTTATAAAGCCACCGGGTTTGGCAACCCTCAAAGACCGATTGAAAAATCGGGAAACCGAATCGTCAGAGAGTTTAAAAATGCGACTTGACAAAGCTGAAAATGAATTGAAATCAGCACCAAAATTCGAATACATCGTTCACAATAACATCCTCAGTGAAGCGGGGGCCGAACTAGAAGAACTGGTCACTCAATTTATTAAATCATGAAGCGATCCGCCTTATTTTTTGGAAGTTTTAATCCCATACATCATGGCCACCTCAACGTGGCTCGGGCAGCAATCGAAACAGGAAAAATCAAAGAAGTTATATTTATCGTCAGCCCACAAAACCCCTTTAAACGCGATGTCGATTTACTCCCAGAGCAACAACGCTTAGGCTTGGTTTCATCGGTTCTTTCCACTGAAAAACAGATGACCTGCAGCGATCTGGAATTTCAATTATCGCGCCCAAATTACACAATCAACACCCTGAGGCATTTGGATGTTTTTCCCGACTCAAACACCCATACCCTATTGATGGGAGCCGACATTTTTGTACAAATGAAAACCTGGCAAGGGGCAGCTGAAATGTTATCTCACGATTTGATGATTTATCCACGAGAGGGATGGCAGCTTCCTGAGGAGAGCGATAATATCACATTGTTGGATAGTCCAATGATATCGATTTCGGCGACGATGATTCGACATAAAGTCGAACAACAAGAGGAGATCAATCACCTCGTACCCGAAGAAGTTGCGGCTTTTTTCTACGAAACACATCTCAAGTAAGCCCAACCATACCTATCAATTGTACTTGATTTTTCGCAAAATCCGTATGGCGTCCTTATGGTTTTGATAGGCTACACTACTGCAATCACGAAGTGGATTTTGAACGGAAAAAAGAAGTTCTTTGGCTTCTTGAAAGCCGTTGAGGTAGCACAGCATCAGGGTGGGAGAAAGGGTTTCAACTTCTTTTTTTTGGGCACTCGTCAGGGTCTTGTTTGTCAGTAATTTTTGAGCTATCGTTTTTTGGGCATTCATAATATGGTGCAGGAGTGTTTTTTCAAAAACAGGCGGTTCAAACAAAAACACGGAATTCATTTGATAGCTACCGTTGTTATCAAATTGCAAATCAATCTGCTCTAGGGGATAATACTTATCGATATTATTCAGCCCGAGTTTGACATACTCAATCAATCGAAAATGATTGGGATCAAATTGGATTTCAACTTCGTCATAGGCCGAGTAAAATAATTTCACATGTTCATTGACCAACTCGACGTCTACACGAGAATAGTAAATCCTGTCCTTTACCTTTTTTTCAACCCCTGCCCAGCATACCACAAAAGATTCTTTAAAGACTTTATACTGTGGATTGAGACCGTCGTGATGCCGTTGTACAAAATCAACCACACCAGCAAGAGTGAGTTCGATATTGTTGCGAGCATGTTTTTCAATCTCCATTACGACTTTAGAATTGATGTCTTTGATATCCACATCAAATGCTCTTGGCGCAGAGGTGCTTCCCTCTCTAAAAAAAACAGACCCGCCATAGTATTTCCAAATGTTTTTTCGTAGCGTTGTTAGCGCTTCTGTAGGCTTGATGGTTACCAGACCAACCACCTTTCCATCAGGTAAATGGGGAAAATGGATGTTTTCATAAAGGACCAAGGGGGGATTGTCGAGATAGGCATTGACAAGGTTTTGCAGCTTGGCATCATCAAAAAAATCGACCCCTATGATATCATTATCATGATCCATAATACCGACTACGATATAGGAATTGTTTTTGGGGTTGGAGTTTGAAAGGGCACAGATGTGTTTGAGGAATTTTGCCTTTCCTTCTTTGTTGCCAAGGTTGAGCTGCAGCTTTTTGTCATAAAAGCTGTTTTCATCATTGTGCGCCAATAAGTTTTTTACCAAAAGGCGTTTGTTGATCATTTAAGGGTTGAATTCGTTTGCTCTGGTCTAAAATACAAAGATCATGTGGGCTAATAGGGCACAAATAAGAGGATTTTAACCAAATCTTAACAGATTTAAAAACATTTTTTGATCAACTTGCAGCCCTTAAAAACAAGCATTACTTTTAAAGTTAAATTTTTATCAAATGGACGATAAACAAGTGGATATTAAATCCCTAAACGAAAAGATTGAAAAAGAGAGTGCCTTTGTTGATTTACTTCAAATCGAACTCGGAAAGGTCATTGTGGGTCAGCAGCAGATGCTCGAGCGCCTGATGATTGGACTTTTGGGCGAAGGTCATATTCTTTTAGAGGGGGTTCCCGGGCTAGCCAAAACCCTTGCCATTACCTCCTTGAGCAAAGCGATTAAAGCTTCGTTCAGTCGGGTACAGTTTACCCCTGATTTACTCCCTGCAGATGTCATAGGAACGATGATTTATAACATCAAAGAAAATGACTTCAGTATCAAAAAGGGACCAGTTTTTGCCAATTTTGTTTTGGCGGATGAGATCAACCGCGCACCCGCTAAAGTACAATCTGCCCTACTTGAAGCCATGCAAGAACGACAAGTTACCATAGGCGACGAGAGTTTTGCCCTCAAGCCTCCTTTTTTGGTCATGGCGACCCAAAACCCTGTGGAGCAAGAAGGGACTTACCCCCTTCCCGAGGCGCAGGTCGATCGGTTTATGTTAAAGGTAATTATCGACTACCCCAATAAAACAGACGAGCAACAAATCGTTCGCGCACAAGTCAGTGGGGCAACCAATACGATCAAGCCTGTGGTCACCACAGCTAAAGTCATCAAAGCGCAAAAAGCGGCACGTGAGGTGTATATGGATGAGAAAATTGAAAAATATATTATCGATCTTATTTTTGCCACTCGCTATCCCGAGCAATATGGCTTAGAAGATTTCAAACCACTCATCAGTTTTGGCGCGTCTCCTCGAGGAAGTATCAATCTGACAACCGCTGCCAAATGCTATGCCTTTATCAAACGACGGGGTTATGTCGTTCCAGAAGATGTACGCGCAGTGATACACGACGTTCTTCGGCACAGAATCGGAATTACTTACGAAGCAGAAGCAGAAAACATCACTTCGGAAGACATCATTAATCGGATTGTCAATGTTGTAGAGGTTCCCTAGCCGATCCCAACAAATGATAGAATAAAACGGTATGGATACGAAGGCCCTTTTAAAAAAGGTTCGTAAAATCGAAATCAAGACTCGCCGCTTGAGTAATCACATTTTTGGCGGGGAGTATCACAGTACCTTCAAAGGTCGCGGCATGACCTTTAGCGAAGTGCGCCCATATCAATTTGGGGATGATGTTCGTGCAATCGACTGGAATGTAACCGCACGTTACAATGAGCCATTTGTTAAAGTATTTGAAGAAGAGCGTGAACTGACATTGATGTTGCTTGTCGATGTCAGTCGATCTTCCCAGTACGGATCACATGAGCAGTTTAAAAAAGAAATCCTCACCGAAATTTCAGCAACCCTCGCCTTTTCGGCTCTTCAAAACAACGATAAGGTTGGCGTGATTTTATTCACAGACCAAATCGAGCTGTATATCCCACCCAAGAAAGGAAAATCACACATCCTCCGAATTATTCGTGAGCTGATTGAATTTGAACCCCAAAGCCACCAAACCAATATCTCGGAGGCACTCAAGTTTATGGCTAACGTGCAAAAAAAGCGAGCGATTGCCTTTGTGCTGTCCGACTTTATGGATACCGAATATGCTACAAATCTTAAAATTGCCGCCAAAAAACACGATCTCACAGGAATAAGGATTTATGACAAACACGAAGTCGAGCTGCCCAATTTAGGTCTAGTGCCTATGGTCGATCAGGAAACGGGAAAGTACCAATTGGTTCACACGGGCTCCAAGAGACTTCAACGCAATCACCAAAAGCACATACATAATCGCGTATCGTATTTTGACGAATCTTTTCGAAAAAGCGGAGCAGGAACCATCTCTTGTCGAACCGATGAGAGTTATGTAAAAAAACTATTATCCTATTTTAAAAACCGTGGGTAGAATTTGTATTTTCTTCTTGTTCTTCATGCCAGCACTGGTGCTTGCTCAGCCCCGTATTGCGGCGAGTCTAGACACCATTGCGATGACCATTGGAGAAGATATCCAGTATCAAATTGAAGTCCAAACCGATTCGACAGCCCAAGTCATTTTCCCACAAGGCCAAACCTTCTTACCCTTCGAAATTATCGACACCACCAAAGTGGACATCCAACAATTGGCAGACAAAGCACTTTGGAAACGCACATACACCCTCATTCAATTTGACTCTGGAAGCTATCACATTCCCCGTCAGCGGATTTTTGTAGATGGAACCCCAATCCTCACAGACTCCCTCAAAATCGAAGTGTTTACCGTTGAAGTCGATACCCTCAAACAGCCATTACACCCTATCAAACCCATCATTGAAATTGACAAAAACAACACGGGTTGGTGGCGCCCCTACGTTTGGAGTGTACTTGGGCTCATTGCCCTTATCGCCCTGTATATGCTTTATGGCCGTGCCAAAAAAAGAATTGAAGAGAGACGCAAAAGATTACCCCCTTTCGATCGTGCAATCCAAGAACTTCAAGCCCTCGAAGCAAGTAAGCTAAACGATCAGGAAGCGTACAAGCAATACTATTCGTCTCTTACAGCCATCGTTCGTAGCTATCTGGAGGAAGAGGCAAACGTCAATGCCTTGGAAAGCACAACAACCGAGCTGATTCAAAAACTTGAACTCTTACGTACAGCAGGGTCTTTGGTTCTCCAACCCGAAACCATATTCAACCTCAAAAAGGTCTTAGAAACCGCAGATCTCGTCAAATTTGCCAAAGCAGCTCCTGGCGTTGGCCTGGCCTCCTCGGACCGATCGGCGATTGAGTCTGTCGTTGTTCAAACCAATGAAGCAATCCCCGAACCCACGGAAGAGGAGCGCCTACAAAATGAGGCCTATCGACAAGAACTTCAAAAGCAACGTCGTCGCAAACAGTTTAAAGTAGCAGCGCTATCCGCACTTGGGATCCTTGTATTGGGATTAGGTATTTCTTCCTATGTATACGGATTCAATCAAGTCAAAGACCGCTTATTTGGGAACCCGACTTTACAATGGTTAGAATCTGAATGGATTACGAGCACCTATGGCGCCACGCCGATTCGAATGACTTCACCTGAAGTACTGACCCGAATTCCCTCCGACAAACCCAACACCCAAACTTTCCGACTGGGAGTACTAAATGATCCGTTTTCGTTGACCCTGCGAGTCGAGCAAGTCATGGGGGAAGGAGAAGTTGAAGTCGATTTGGCGGCACGTGCGGAGGGGCTTATTCAGGATTTAGAATCAAGAGGAGCAACAAACATTTTCCAAAAGCAGGATGAATACCAAAGCCCAACAGGTGTCAAAGGGGTTGCCATCTCGGGTTCTTTTGACTGGGCGGCTGCGGAAAGCGATTCGACTCGTAAAGAATACACCGTTTATTTCTTTGCCGAGAATAGCGGGTTGCAGCAAATCGAAATCGTGAGCAATCGCGATGATCGTTACGCACAAGACATCATTGATCGATTGGTCAATTCGTTTACCTTTAACACGGATGTCCAATGATTTTCCAAGACTACAACTTTGCGAATCTATCTTTTCTGTGGGCATTGACCATTATTCCGTTTTTGGCAGCATGGTTGTTTTGGCGACCACAGCAAAAACAAAGTGTTTTGCGGATGTCATCCCTGAAAGGTTTGGAAAACCCAACGTTCTGGACACGGATTTATCCCTTGTTATGGGCGCTTCGATTACTGGCCATCGCTCTGTTGATTGTCGCCCTTGCCCGTCCTCGAACAGCCAATGTATCTACCCGAACCAAAACGACAAAAGGGATTGATATTGTCATGGCAATTGACATCTCATCGAGTATGTTGTCTCGCGACCTTAGACCAAATCGCCTGGCGGCTTTAAAAGAGGTGGCGCAAACCTTTGTCTCCGATCGGATTAATGATCGAATTGGGCTGGTTGTTTATGCCGGGGAGTCGTATACCAAAACCCCAATTACAAGCGATAAGGCCGTTGTGACTGACGCCTTGTCAAACTTAAATTACGAGCGAGGCGTGATTGATGATGGAACTGCGATTGGTATGGGATTGGCCACGGCTGTCAATCGACTTAAAGACTCCAAAGCACTCAGCAAAGTCATTATTCTATTGACGGACGGAGTGAATAATGCGGGCTTTGTTGACCCGACGACCGCAGCAGGGTTGGCGAGTTCCTACGGCATCAAAACCTATACCATTGGTTTGGGAAGCAACGGCAATGCCATGGCACCCATTGCCATGAAGCGAGATGGGAGTTTCCGCTATGGGCTCACGCGAGTTGAAATCGACGAAGAACTCCTCAAAAGTATTGCCGAGCAAACAGGAGGGGTGTATTTTCGGGCAACAGACAACCAACGCTTGGCATCAATTTATGATGAAATCAACAAGCTAGAAAAGACCGAGGTGGAAGAATTTACCTATACCACATTCGAAGAACACTTTCGTATTTTTATTTTACTCGGAATGGCATTGTTGTTGGTGGAATGGATTTTACGAATCACCGTTTATAAAAGTATTGTGTAATGTTTCAGTGGGACGCACCAGACTATTTTTACCTCTTCATCCTTCTTCCGATGATGGGGCTAGCTTATGGGCTTTTACAGTTGTGGAAGCATCGTGCGCGTAGCCGCTTTGGCTCATCCGACTTATTAGCAGCACTCGCACCAGAAAGCTCGTTTTTTAAAAGCCACCTCAAATTTGTGGTCTTACTCTTTGGGTTTACAGCTTTGATTTTCGCATTGGTAAACCCCAAAATGGGCACAGAACTCGAAACGGTTAAGCGGGAGGGTGTGGATCTGGTCTTCGCGGTTGATGTCTCCAAAAGCATGTTGGCGGAAGACATTGCGCCCAACCGACTTGAAAAAGCCAAACGCTTGGTTTCGGAAACGATCAACAAGCTGTCTGGAGATCGCGTTGGAATTATTGCCTATGCAGCAACCGCCATACCGCAACTGCCCATAACAACAGACTATGAGTCTGCAAAACTTTTTTTACAAGCTCTCAATACGGACATGCTGTCTTCGCAAGGAACTGCCATTGCCGAAGCCATTGCCCTATCAAAAACCTATTTTGACGATGAGAACCAAACCAATCGGGTGTTGGTGATTCTCAGTGATGGTGAGGATCATGAAGAAGGCGGACAAACGGCAGCAACCGCAGCAGCCACAGAGGGCATTACCATTTTTACAGTTGCCTTGGGAACCGAAAAAGGGGATGTGATTCCGCTCAAACAAAATGGGGTAACTTCTTCGTTTAAAAAAGATGCAGAGGGCGAAGTGGTCATCACCCGAATGAACACAGACATTTTACAAACGGTAGCCAACAATACAGGGGGCTTGTTTTTGATTGGCGACAATACCAGTGAGGTTGTCAGTGCGATTACCGATCGCTTGGTCGCCATGGATAAAGCAGAGTTTGAAGCCAAACAATTTGTTCGCTTTAAGGATCAATACCAATGGCTGCTTGCCATCGGTTTGTTTTTCACTTGCTTTGATTTATTTTTATTGAATCGTAAAACCAAATGGATCAAATCTCTAAACTTATTCAACGACAAATGAAACAAAAGCTACTGATCGTCGGGTGCATGCTTGTCACGCTTATGGGTTTGGCCCAAACAAGCGAAACAAAAGTGGAGGACAATTTGATTTATGATGGAAACGAACTCCACAAATCGGAGACCTATGCCCAGGCCGAGAAAAAATACCGCAAGGCCTTAGCCCACGCACCAAAAAACCCCATCGCCCAACACAATTTGGGCAACACGCTCTTTGACGAATCTTATTATGGAGAGGCCTTTAACGCCTATAAGTCTGCTACGATGAGCGCAAAAAGTAAAGCAGATAAGCACAGCGCGTTACACAATATGGGCAATGTCTTTATGAATCAAAAAGACTATGCCAAAGCGGTAGAAACCTATAAAGAGGCTTTGCGAAACAACCCCAAAGACGACCAAACGCGGTACAATTATGCCCTGGCCAAAGAGTTGTTGGAAAACGAAAACCAAAACCAAGATCAAAACCAAGATCAAGAAAATAAAGACAACCAAGACCAACAAAATCAAGACCAGCAAAACCAAGACAATAAAGACAGTGATGAGCAGTCTCCAAAAGACGACAGCAAAGACAACAAAGACCAAGACCAAGACGGGGAAAACAAAGACCAACAAGATCAGTCTGACAAAGAGAAAGACCCCCAAAACCAACAACAAGACCCCAAAACTCACCCCACAAAACTCACCCCACAGCAGATTAAAAACCTGCTTGAGGCGATGAACAATGAGGAGAAAAAAGTACAAGACAAGGTGAATGCCATAAAGGCCAAACCCGTTAAACCAAAATCCAAAAAAGACTGGTAATATGAACAGCAAGCACTTGCTTTTTGGATTGTTGTTGTTTTCGGTTTTTGGCTGGGGGCAGATCAACTTTGAGGTGTCTGTCAGCAAAAAGCAACTCGGACTGAACGAGCGCTTGCGCGTTGACTTCAAGATCGATAAGCCTGGAGATAATTTTAGACCGCCTAAATTTTCTTCTTTCCGGGTGATTTCAGGACCGATGCAATCGGTGAGTAATGTCTTTGTCAATGGTAAACGAACCTATTCGATGACCTACACCTATTTTCTATCTCCTCTCCAACAAGGGGTGTATGACATCGAACAAGCACAGATCGAATATAAAGGAAACACCTATAAAACCACACCAGTAACGATTAACGTCATCGAAGCGGTTGCCATTCCGAGAGACCCCAATGATCCCAAAAACATCGTGGATGAAAAGCTGCATTTGGTGGCTGAGGTTTCCAAACGAAATCCCTATGTCAATGAGCCGATTACGATTGTGTATAAACTGTATTTTGCCCAGAATGTAAACCCCACCGACGTGGATGTAGTGGATATGCCCAAATACAATGACTTTTGGTCCTACAATGTCGATATTCCCAATCGCGATGTGGCAACTTCAATTTATAAAGGCGAACGTTACAACTTGGTCGAATGGCGAAAGGTTGTCTTATACCCACAGCGTGCGGGCAAACTGTCAATCAAACCCTTGAGCTTGGACATTACGGTCAATGTGCCCACAGGCAAGCGCGACTTTTTTCAACGCGTGATCTATACACAAGTACCCAAACTCATTTCGGCAGGAAACCTCAACATCAATGTCAAGCCACTACCGAGTGAGGGACAGCCCGATAATTTTAGCGGAGCAGTTGGGGATTTTTCCATCGACCTTTCCACCACAAAAAAACAGCTAAAGGCCAACGAATCCTTACAAGCAAAAGTCAAAATCTCTGGACGTGGCAATTTGCGATTGTTTAGTTTACCAAACTTACAAACGCCAAGCGCCATTGAGCAATATGAACCCGAATCCAAAGAAAATATCCGCAGCAATCTCAGTGGGATGAGTGGCTCGGTAACGCAGAGCTACACGCTTGTACCACAGTATCAGGGCAAATACCCCATCCCAGCAGTTGAATTCTCCTTTTTCAACCCAAAAACAAAACGCTATGAAACGATAAAGTCTTCTGAACAACTGGTGGATGTCACCGAAGGCCCGTCCGTCAACCGATCGGTAAACCCTTCCACGCCATCAGCAACAGTTTCGATAGACACCCCCTTTAAATTCATTGCTCTTGACACCTCATTTGTCGCGATTAATCCATCGGTCTTTTTTGGCTCGGCTATGTTTTATGGGTTATGGATATCCCCCTTAGGATTGCTTCTGCTTTTTGCGATCTATGCCCGTCGCAAACGCAAACACTTGGGCGATACAGAGGGGGTGCGGATGCGAACTGCCAATCGCATGGCTCGAAAATACCTGTCTGAAGCCAAACGAAACCTCAAAAATTCTGAAGAATTTTATGTGGCTCTCGAACGTGCTTTGCACAACTACCTCAAAGCCAAACTCAAAATGGAAACGGCGGATTTTAGCAAAGAAAAAATCAAAAACATCCTGTCTCAAATCGGGGTGGAAGAACCCTTGGCAAATGACTTTGTATCGGTGCTCGAAAACTGTGAGTTTGCGCGCTATACCCCGTCCTCTGTTAAGGCGATGGAGCAAGACTATGCCAATTCCGCTAAAATGATCACACAAATCGATAAACAATTGTAGGATGCGAATGTCCATGATTTTTTTGTTCTTACTGGCGGTGCAATTGCAAGCACAAAACCCAGATTCTATATTTTCACGGGCCAACAAAAACTACAATCTCGGCAGCTATGAGCAGGCGCTAGCAAGCTATGATTCCATCGTTCAGCTTGGACTGCATTCTTCTGAATTGTATTTTAATATGGGCAACGCCCACTATAAGCTCAACCGCATTGCCCCGAGTATTCTCAACTATGAAAAGGCACAGTTACTCGACCCTACAAACGAGGACATCCAGCACAACTTGCGCTTTGCCCAAAACATGACCATAGACGTTATTGAAGAGTTGCCACCAAATGCCTTTGATGCGTTTATCAATAGTCTTTCAGGAGCGTTTTCCCTCCCATTGTGGAGTGGATTGGTGATTGGGTTATTGGCATTGGCGTGTTTGGCGTTTGCGGTGTACTTACAAAGCAGGCAGTCTTGGCAAAAACGTCAATTTTTTGTTCTTTTCCTATTGTTGGCGGTGGGGAGTGTGAGCAGTTTTGGTTTGGCGTTGGACAGGCAAGCCCGAGACGCACAACAGTCCGAGGCGATTATTTTTGCGCAAACGACCGACTTCCGTTCCGAGCCCAACTTGCGTTCTGAGATTTTGGTGCAACTGCATGAAGGTACCAAGGTCAGGGTAGAAGACCAGGTTGAGCAATGGGTAAAGGTGCGATTGGCCAATGGTACGGTTGGTTGGCTTACCCAAAACGATGTGCAACGCATCGCATTCTAGCCTTCCAGTAGTCCATCGATTTGCGCCTTACCTTCAGGCACATAATCAAAAATCCATTCCCCAAGACCGAGGAGGGAGTCACAAAGCAATGATTGTTCGATGATTTCGGTGGGGATAAATCCAAATAGGACATTGGCTTTCATCAAAAAAATCAGAATCACGCCCGAAAAGACAGCGAGTTTAAGTCCGCCAAACAGCAAGCCCAACATCCGATTGACCCCATTGAGTAGAATCAATTTGGCAAGCGATGTCAGCATTTTACCGAGGAGGGAAACCCCAAAAACAATTCCGATCGAGGTCAGCCCAAAAGCGGCCAAGTCCACATAGCGTTTATCCCAATCGATATAGCTGGCGAGTTGTTCAGCCACATAGCCAGAGAAGTGGATGGCACCATAGATCCCCAGCACCAAAGCAAGTAGAGAGGTCAGCTCCACAATGACTCCTTTACGAAAACCCTTAAAGCCCCCATAAACGATGAGCCCGCCAAACACCAAGTCCAAGATATTGACTTCCACAACACAAATGTACAACGAAGATTTGCAATCTGTTTACACTTTTCGTCCTTGCGCTTAGATGGACTAAACCGAAAGCCTTATTTTTGCACTGTATATGAAACAATTGATCGATCAAATCCAAGCGCATCTCGCCGAAGTGGAGGCCTTTCAGTCGAATGACCCCACCGAGATCGAAAATTTTCGGATCAAGTTTTTGGGAAAAAAGGGAATCCTAACAGGGCTTTTTGCTTCGTTTAAGGAGGTTCCCAATGATCAAAAAAAGGCCTTTGGGCAACAGATAAACGCTCTCAAAATCGCAGCGACCAACAAGCTGGAAGAGAGCAAAAAATCGTCTGGAGCCAAATCGAGCAATCCCGTATCTACAATCGATTTTTCACGTCCGGGTCAGCCCATAGACGTCGGTTCACTCCACCCAATTTCGATTTTACGCAACCAAGTCATCGATATTTTTTCTCAGCTTGGCTTTTCCTTGTCATCCGGACCAGAAATCGAGGATGACTGGCACAATTTTACCGCCCTCAACCTTCCCGAACACCATCCTGCTCGGGATATGCAAGACACCTTTTTTGTGCAAACCAATCCCGATATGTTGTTGCGTACGCACACCTCATCGGTACAGGTAAGACACATGGAGGCCAACAGCCCCCCGATTCGCACCCTCTCTCCGGGACGGGTGTTTCGTAATGAAGACATCTCTGCCCGATCCCACTGTGTGTTTCACCAAGTGGAGGGCTTATACATCGATAAAAACGTTTCTTTTGCTGACCTCAAACAAACGCTTTTATACTTTACAAAAAGCTTGTTTGGCAAGTCCAAAATCCGTTTACGGCCTTCTTATTTTCCGTTTACTGAACCCAGTGCAGAGGTGGATATTTATTGGGGCTTAGAGACCGAGGCAGACTATCGCATCACCAAAGGAACGGGCTGGTTGGAAATCATGGGATGTGGGATGGTTGACCCCAATGTACTGACCAATTGCAAGATTGACCCAAAAATCTATTCTGGTTATGCCTTCGGGATGGGTCTTGAGCGCATGGCAATGTTGCTTTATGGCATTGAGGACATTCGGATGTTTTATGAAAATGACATCCGCTTTTTACAGCAATTTTCTGCGATGGGCTAGTGCAGCCCTTCGGCCACTTGGGCCATGACTTTTTTGGCAGATTTTTTCTCGTATAGAATTTGGTAAACGGCCTCCATAATCGGAAAGGATTTATCGATTTCCTGAGTCAAAAGGTGTGCCGTATGTGAGGCGTAATAGCCTTCCGAAATCATGGTCATTTTATTCAAGGCGGATTTGACCGTATAGCCCTTCCCGATCATGGTTCCAAGCATGCGATTGCGGCTAAAGAGTGAATATCCAGTCACGAGCAAATCCCCCAAATAGGCAGAGTGCGACATATCGCGTTTGGTCTTGTGAATTTGTTTGAGAAAGCGTTTGAGCTCTCGAATGGAGTTGCTCATCAGCACACTTTGGAAGTTATCGCCATAGCCCAAGCCGTGAGCGATACCTACCGCAATCGCATAGATGTTTTTGAGGGTACCTGCATACTCTGCACCGATGATGTCGTCGCTGATTTTGGTGCGGATATAGCTGCACGTCATTTGCTGGGCAAGGGAATTTGCGGTGTCTTGATTTTGACTGGCCAACGTCAGGTAGGATAGTTTTTCCAGTGCCACTTCTTCGGCATGACAGGGACCCATGATGACCCCGATTTGATCCTTGGGCACCCCAAAGGCATGGTGTAGATGTTTGCCAACCACATCTTTGCTTTCGGGGACGATCCCCTTTACGGCCGAAAACACAATCTTAGAAGGGAGAAGGTCTTTGACTTCCTGTAAACTTTGATGGAGAAAAGGCGAGGGAATGGCTAAAATCAGAATATCGGATTGCTTGACAATCTCACGCATATTGCTAGACAGCTTGAGCTGATTGGGGTTAAAGCTTACATTTTGTAAATAGCTTGGATTGCTTCCTTTTTGTTGAAGGTGTGCGATGGTGTTTTCGTTTCGAAAATACCAAAACAAAGGATCGTTTTGCTCACATAGGATTTTGGCTAGGGCTGTCGCCCAACTCCCACTGCCGAGGATTCCAAATGTCATTGTGTTATTCATCTAAGAAGTCAACAAAACTAGATAAAAAGGAATGGCGTGTATGGAAATGTAAAAAAACTTTAACAAATGTTTTTGATTTAAGCGTTTGTTTAGTCAGTACCTTGCCTTAGGCAAATACAAATTTTGCTTACTATTAGTTTTTCATAATTTAATATGGTTGGTTGGTAGAGGAGTGCACTGCACTCCTTTACTTTTTTATGGCCATTCAGACCAAGGAATACTGCTGAGTAAGAGTACAAGCCCCAATAAATAAAATAAGCCAATCCGCATAAATCGCTTTCCACTTTCAGCTTGCCGTTTGTGCATCGACCAGCCCATGGTGATCAGAACCACAGCAAGGATATTGGTAATCGGGTGCTCTACCAAGTACAAACGTAGGGTACTATCGCCCATTACGGCACCCATGCCTTCCTGCCAAGCACTAAAGCGTGGAGATATAAAATAGAGGATCAATCCGATAAGCAATTGAATATGGGTGACAATCAGCGCAAAGAGAGAAATGCGTAAGTCTTTGATCGTAAAGGGTTTGTTGGAAAATCGTCCAATAAAGGCATTTAAGATGGCAAAAACCAAGACACAGAGAACGATATACGCCCAATAAGAATGGATATTTTGTAGGATACTCATAATAGATGGTTTATCACAAAGGTAAACAATTCAAAATAGTTATCAATTTACGACGTTTTTTGGGCTTGATGATCTCGGATTTGCTGATAAACGGCATCGGCCTCATCAAGATTCATGATATTGCCATTTTGCAAATGCAGAATTCGATCAGACATATAGCGCACCACTTCAAGGTCGTGGGCAATAAATAAATAGGTAAATCCATAGGTTTCTTTGAGCTCGTTGAGCAAGTTGAGAACTTGCGCTTGAACCGAACGGTCGAGAGCCGAAACGGATTCATCACACACAACGAGTTTTGGCTGAACTGCCAAGGCACGTGCAATCCCGATTCGTTGACGTTGTCCACCCGAAAACACATGGGGGTAGGCATCCATATGAGCAGCTTCCAAACCCACTTGTTCAAGAAGTTGAACGGCACGATCGATTCGTTTCGCTTTGTTGCCGCCAATGTTGTGTACCAGCATGGGTTCTGTCAGGATTTTCTCGACCTTTTGTTTGGGATTCAGTGAGGAAAACGGGTCTTGAAAAATCAGTTGTACGTCTTTGCGATACTGCTTTAAAACTTCGCCTTTAAGCGTATCGATTTTGGTTCCGGAATAATAAATCACACCCTGATCGGGTTGGGTGAGCTTGAGCAGACAATTCCCCAAGGTCGATTTCCCACTTCCCGAGTTACCGACAAGACCCAAGGTTTCGCCTGGATAGAGAGAAAAGTTGATTTCATGCAGCGCATGATGGGACTGTTTTCCTTGTCGAAATGTTTTTTCAAGCCCTTTCACTTCTAGGATTGGGGGCTGTTCATAGATTCGTTTGTGGCGTTTTTTTCGCGCTGCGATTGTTTCGTTGGCGGGTTTGGCACTCCCATTGATAAAATCTTGAACGGTTTGCAGGCGTTTTGGACGCTGATCGACTGGAGGAACGGCATTGATCAGCCCTTTGGTATAGGGCGATTGTGGGCGTTGAAAAAGTTGTTTGGCAGTTCCCATTTCTTCACAGAATCCTTTGTTGAGCACCAGCACGCGATCGGTCCAGTGCTGTACCAAATTCAAGTCGTGAGAAATTAGTATAATACTCATTTTGCTTTGCGACTGAATCGATTTGAGCAAAGCCATAATTTCTTCTTGCACCTCGGGGTCGAGTGCTGTGGTGGGCTCATCTGCGATAAGAAGTTTGGGATTACAGGCGATTGCAATGGCAATCAACACTCGTTGTTGTTGCCCACCACTCAGTTGGTGGGGGTATCGATTGGCAATGGACTTGGGATCGGGAAGCCTGACCTTGTCCAAAAGAGAAAGCATAAACGCTTGTTGGTCTTTTTTGGGGAGGGGACTGTGCAAGGCAATCATTTCCAAAATTTGCTTCCCACAGCGCATACTTGGATTGAGTGCGCTCATCGGGTCTTGAAAAACCATGCCCATTTGTTTTCCACGAAGTGCTTGAAACCGCTTTTCGTCGAATGGAATCAGGGATTGATCCGCAAAATCCATACGGGAAGCGTGTAAACTTTCACCCTGATTGGGGAGCAAGCCCATCAGTGACATTGCAGTTACCGACTTTCCACTTCCCGACTCGCCAACGATTCCTAAAATTTCATTTTGATGAATTGAAAAAGAGAGATCCGAAACCACCTTCACACCACCCAGTCGAATGGACATTTGCTCAACGGTCACCAATGCTTGTTTCGGCATGTTTGCAAGTTATTCTTTTGCGCTTACATGTGCAATCTCATTGTCGGCAAGCAAGGGAAAACGCGCAAATCTCAAGATGACTTGAGCCACTGCCAACACGTCTTGCTGACAATAGCGAACAATGCGTTCCAGATTATTGTCCCGATAATATACATGGGCAACTTGACTTCCGTCGACGTCTGTTTTGGGAGAGGGGATATTTAAGGTATGGGTGAGTAGTTTGAGAGAAGTGTAGTGTTTGTAGTCGCCAAATTTCCAAAGCTCCAATGTGTCGAGATGAGGAACTTCCCATGGCTTTTTCCCAGCGATCTGTAGTGCTTGTGGCAATTCCAAACCGTGAACCATCATCCGCCTTGCGATGTATGGGAAGTCAAATTCTTTGCCATTGTGAGCACATAAACGGTGATAAGGTCGAGAAAAATGACTGTTGAGCAGTTGGGAAAAATTTGTGAGGAGCTCGACTTCTTCTCCGTAAAAACTTGTTATACGAAACTGCCGTGGTTTTGACTGTAAGGATGTGAAATATCCAACCGAAAGGCAAATGATTTTACCAAACTCTGCCCATATACCAGCTCGCTCATAAAAATCAGTAGCAGAGGTATCTTTTCGCTGGTAGCTGGTTTTATCGGCAAAAAGCTGTTGGGCTTCATCAGAAAGGTCATCAAAGCTGGGGTGTAATGGGACGGTCTCAATGTCGAGAAAAAGAATATTTTCAAGTTTCATTTTCAAGGGCTAACATTTGAATGGCCTCTCGAACAAATAATGGCAGATCAGCGGGCGTATCAGAATCGGGTAAATCGGGCATGCTGCGATGACCAAGTCGCACGACAATCAAGTCGTACGTTGGCAAGACAATCACATATTGCCCCAAATGTCCTCGCATACTGAAGAACGCTTTACCGTCCACATCACCAAGCCACCAACCATAACCATATTGTGGGCTGGCTTCAAAACGAGGGCGTATGGCTTTGGCGGTAAAGGTTGAGTCGATCAGTTGCTCTCCGTTCCAAACTCCATGGTTTTTAAATAGCTTGCCAAAACGTGCAAAATCACGTGCATTGGCGTTCCAACAGCAATAGGCCTTTTCCAAGCCATGAGTGTTGCTATCAAGAATCCAAGAGCTAGGGTGCTCCACGCCCATGGGGTTCCAGAAATAATCACGAAGCAGTGAACGAATCGATTGACCGGTGGCTTGTTGTAGAGCCATCGCCAACAGTTGAGAACTTCCACTTTGATATACAAATTGCTGACCTGGTTCGGCTTCGACAGGAACAGTTTTCATCAAACTTGCCATATCTTTCTCCACATAGGTTCTAGGTGTAATCGTGAGCAGGTTTTCATAATCTTCTTTCCACTTGATACCAGAAGACATACTTGCCAAATCGCCCATACTAACTTCTTTGGCATAGTCTCCTGTGAGCCAAGGTAAAAAGTCGATCACTTTCTGGTCTTCACAGTCCACATCACCTGCTTCAATAGCCTTGGACAAGGCCGCAGCAACAATCGTTTTTATCATTGAAAACGAATTGGTTTTGGAGTCCATTCCATAGCCGTCAAAATAACGTTCGTGCCATATGGAGTCGTTTTTGATAATTAAAAAGGCCACGGTTCCGAGCTCTTCGTGAAGACGCTCGAGGGGGGCTTGGCTAGCGGTGAGATTATAATCTTCGTGCAAAGGCCAAGCTTGCGGGTTGTCGCTCGGGGAAATTTCTGCATTGTCGAAATACAAATAATCGTCGATTCCGGCAGTGGTGCGTCCAGTTTCCAGCACTTTGGCGACGAGTTGAAAAACAAAACCATTTCCAGTTAGCTGTAAAACCGCAATGAGGCCTATAATAATGACGACAACTGGGCGAATGATTTTTTTCAACATCACGGCTTAGATTATACGACCCAATGTACAAAAACTATTTCAACTGTTTAGAGGGGGTTATCCCAGCAGCGTTACAGCATCTTTGGCGGAATAACTTGCAATGATCGAAGCGCCTGCGCGTTTAAAAGCGAGGAGTTGTTCCATCATCACCATTTCGTAATCCAACCAACCTTTTTCAGCAGCAGCTCGTAGCATGGCATATTCCCCACTAACTTGATACACCGCCAAAGGCACATCAAAGGTATCGTACAAATCGCGGAGGATATCCAAATAAGCAAGGCCTGGCTTGACCATCACAAGGTCGGCTCCTTCTTCGATATCGAGAAGGACTTCATCCATGGCTTCTTTTCGATTGGCGGGATTCATCTGATAGGTTTTTTTATCCCCAAATCCTGGGGCCGAGTCCAAAGCATCTCGAAAAGGACCGTAAAAACTCGAGGCATATTTTGCGGCATAGCTCATAATACAAGTATCTGAAAATCCGCTATTTTCGAGCGCCTTTCGAATCTGAAGTACCCGCCCGTCCATCATATCGCTTGGCGCCACTACATCGGCTCCTGCTTGCGCATGGCTGAGCGCCATTTGCGCTAGCAACTCAACGGTTGCGTCATTGACGATGGTATTGTTTTCCACGATGCCGTCATGCCCAAATGAGGAATAGGGGTCAAGTGCCACATCCGAAAAAACAGCCATTTCGGGAACCGTAGCTTTGATCGTTTGAATAGCGCGTTGCATCAATCCGTCAGGGTTGAGGGCTTCTGTGCCAGCGTTGTCTTTTAGGCGGTCTTCTACTTTGGCAAAAACCAAAACCCCCTTGAGCCCCATCTTCCAAAGCAAGAGAACTTCCTTTTGGATTTCATCCAAGCTCATGCGGTAGATCTTTGGCATGGAGGGAATCTCTTCTTTTACACTCTTACCTTCCACCACAAATAGGGGAACGATAAAGTCATGAGGGTGAATATGTGTTTCTTGCACCAAGTCTCTCAGCGCAGCACTTTTGCGTAAACGTCGTTTTCTACGAATGGGATACATCATTTATTGTTTTATCCAGTTGATGGGTTTTTGTAATACACGCACGAGGCGCTCTTCTTCCGAGCCAGGGGCTGGGCTAACATTGTATTTCCACTGCACAGCGGGGGGAAGGCTCATCAGTATACTCTCAATTTGGCCTTGGGTTTTGAGTCCAAAGAGGGTGCCTTTGTCATGAATCAAATTGAATTCGACATAACGCCCTCGTCTCAGCTCTTGCCAGTTTCGTTGTTCGGGGCCAAACGGGAGGTCTTTTCGCTTATTCACAATGGGGGTGTAACAATCCAAAAAGGCATCTCCTGCTGCGGTGACAAAGTCAAACCATTGTTCTATCGATCGTTCATCATTCGCACGGCAATAGTCAAAAAACAATCCGCCAACTCCGCGAGCCTCATTCCTATGCGTGTTCCAAAAATAGCGATCGCATTTGTCTTTAAAGATTTGATAGAACGTTGGGTCATGCGCATCACAAACCGACTTGCATTGCTGATGAAAATGCACCACATCCTCATCAAACAGATAATAGGGCGTGAGGTCGATTCCCCCACCGAACCACTGATCGACAACTTTTTTGTTATTGTCGTAAAGCTCAAAATAGCGAAAGTTGGCGTGAACCGTTGGTACGAGCGGGCTATTGGGATGGATTACCAAGCTGATGCCACAGGCAAAAAAATCACCCTGTTCTACCTTAAGGTATGCTTTCATGGGTTCGGGCAGTTGACCATAAACCTTTGACACATTGACCCCGCCTTTTTCAAATACCGCTCCATTTTCGAGAATCCGCGAATGTCCTCCACCTCCGCCGGGGCGCTCCCAGTTATCGATTTGAAAGTGCGCTGCGCCATCGATTTCCTCCAGTGCGGAGCTAATGCGATTTTGCAGTTGGTCGATATATGTAGAAAAGCGTTGTTTCATCAGTACCGAAGTGGTTTATAGGATTTTACAGTATCGACAAAGGCCTTGGCATGGTCGACAGGGATATTGGGCAGAATGCCATGACCGAGGTTTGCGATATAGTTGGTTGTACCAAATTGTTCAATCATTTCCCGAGTTCGTTTTTGAATCTCTGGGATTGGACTCAACAGCCGAGCGGGGTCAAAATTGCCTTGCAGCGTCATTTGGCCACCAGTGAGATAGCGTGCATTTCGGGCAGTACACGTCCAATCAATTCCGAGGGCTTTTACCTTGGATTGTGCCATATCGTGAAGGGCATACCAACAGCCCTTGGCAAATAAAATCACAGGAACCTCATCGCCGAGGGCATCGATAACTTGCTTACTGTAGTTCCATGAAAAAGCGGTATAATCATCTGGCGAAAGCACCCCACCCCAAGAGTCAAACAGTTGAACAGCATGAACTCCTGCCTTGTGTTTTGCCCGCAGATAGGCGATGGTGGTATCGGTAATTTTTTGCAGAAGTTGGTGTGCACTTTCTGGTTCAGAAAAGCAAAAGGCCTTGGCTTTGTCAAAGGTTTTGGATCCTTGTCCTTGAATCATATAGCAAAAGATCGTCCAAGGTGCTCCAGCAAAACCGATCAGTGGCACGCGACTGTCTAGTCGTTCCAAGGTTTGTGTGATGGCTTCCATTACATAGTGTAAGCGGTCGTTGACGTCGGGGATTTCAACCTTGTCAACATCGGATTGGTTACGGATGGGATTTGGCAACCATGGCCCTAGGTCGGGTTTCATTTGCACGTCAACCCCCATGGCTTGTGGAATGACCAGGATATCACTAAACAGGATGGCAGCGTCGGTTCCAATCTGATCGATGGGCATGACGGTAATCTCCGAAGCCAGTTCGGGTGTTTGGCATCGGGTAAAGAAGTCATATTTTTCTTTCAGCTTTATAAAGTCTGGCAGATATCTACCAGCTTGCCTCATCATCCAAACGGGGGGTCGTCGGAGTGTTTTGCCCGCAAGGGCTTGTAAGAAAATATCATTTTTTAGGGTACTCATCGTCTAAAATGTGTTGCAACAGCAGCGACCAACAGGTCAGCGTCTGGCTTAGGTGAAACGGTTAGGTGCTCAGTCAGGGGGCGAACAGCGTTTGCGGTGGTTTCTCCAATGCAAAAGCACCAGCTTGCACCAATCGAATTGGTTTGCAAATAACTTTCCACCCCACTTGGACTGTAAAACAACAATCCCTGTGGCTCAGGAGTCTGTAAACGAGACACCAGATGCGTTTGGTAGGCAGTCACTTCAGCGTAGAAAATCTCTGCTGATTGCATCCCTGTTGCAAAATCAGGTAATTTTCGATTTCCACAAATATGCAAAAAATGCTCATTTTTCATCGTTTTTTGAATAAAATCGACCAATTCTAGCATGTTTTGAGTTGTTTTGATCACTTTTTTCCCATTTTTTTCCAATAGTGATTTGGTCTTTTCGCCTACGCAAAGGATCGGGTTTTGATGTGCAGAAGCTGTTGGGTTGGCCAAAAAAGAGCGAACAGCATTCTGACTGCTAAACACCCAATAATTGGGTTTTTTTGGAATCGAAAAGGGTTGGATTTCGATTTGTAAGGCATGGTAATCAACCACATCACATTGGGCAGCCATCAAACGTTCAAGTTGATAAAAGCGAAGTTTTTTTGTCGACAACACAAGTGGATTAGTCATGGCTTTTTAGCTTATCGAGCACCTGTTCCCCGCCATTACGGACGAGGATTTCAGCAGCTTGTTTTCCAATATCGGGGTCTTGACGATCATAGGACTCTCGGATTTCTATATGTCGAGATCCGTCGGTTGCGGTTACGGATCCCACAAAGGAAATGCGATTGTTATGAACGCTAGCATGGGCACCAATTGGCGCTGAACATCCGCCTTGAAGGGCACGTAAGAAACCTCGTTCGGCCTGTACACAATCTTGTGTTGGCAGGTGAGAAAGTGGTTTAATATTTTCGAGAAGTTTGGTTTCTTCTGCTCGGGTTGTCACTAGGATAGCTCCTTGTGCAGGGGCAGGAATCATCCAGTCGATAGGGGTATAAATTGTAGGGTCTATAGAAAGCCGTTCGAGTCCAGCTTCTGCAAAAATGGCACCGTCCCAGTTATTGGCTTTGATTTTATCGATGCGGGTTTGAATATTTCCACGAAGGGGCAAAACACGATCATTTTTGTATGCAAAAAGCCACTGTGCTTGTCTGCGCAAACTACTGGTTGCGATTGTTCGCTGCGGAAGACGTTTCCAGTTCTTTTCTTGAAAAACAAAAACATCACCAGCATGCCCTCGTTCTGGCACAAATCCCGCGACGATTCCCGCTGGGAGTTGGGTGGCTACGTCTTTCATACTGTGAACACAGAGGTCGACTTCGTTTTGGAGCAAGGCCAGATCGAGTTCTTTGGTAAATACGCCCACGACGCCCATTTCATACAGTGGCTGAACAAGGTTGGTATCCCCTGAGGAATGAATCGGCACCAACTCGGATATTAATCCGATTTCCAAAAGGGCATTTTGCACCCAATGCGCCTGCCACAGTGCCAGCGCACTGCTGCGTGTTCCAATTCGCAGCGGTTTCATTTGGAAGGGATATTAAAAACGTCTTGGATGGTTTTTACACTTTCCGCAGTGTTGTCACTATTTCGCATGTGATTTGCCACGCGATTTGTGATTTTTTGAATCAAGTGTTGAGAGAGTAAAGTGGCTTCTTCTGATTTGAGATGTGGGTGTTTTTTTTGGTGTTGGGCAAGGGCCTGTTGCTCCAATTTCTCCATCATTTGTTTGAGGGCCTGAACTGTAGGCGCAAACGAACGCGTACCCAACCAATCTGTAAACTCTTCGACAACTTCATCGATAATGGCTTCCGCTTTTGGGATTTCTTTTTGGCGTTCGGCTAGGGTATTATCTGTGATTCTAGACAACTCGTCGATGTGAATTCGTGTTACATTGGGAAGATCCAATACATTATCATCTACATTTTTTGGGATCGATAAGTCGAGAACAAGCAGTGGGCTTTCGGTGTGAATCAATGACTTGGATAGGGTTGGTTTTTCGGCACCAGTGGCGACGATAATAATATCGGCTTTTCGAATTTCGACAGGCAGATCGGCATAGTCTTTTACGATCAGCTTAAACTTCCCTGCCATTTTTTCGGCGCGTTTGCGTGTTCGATTGATCAGAACGATATGGTCATTTTGGGTGTGTTTTACCAGGTTTTCACAGGTGTTCCTTCCGATTTTACCCATACCAAACAGCAGTATATTTTTTTGATCTGGATTATCGATATGGTCTAGGATATAACGCACAGAGGCATAGGAAACTGAAGTGGTTCCCGACGAAATCTGGGTTTCATTTTTGATGCGCTTACTCGCTTGGATCACCGAGTTAAACAGGCGTTCAAATAAGGAATCGAGCAAGCCCATTTTTTTGGAGCGAATAAAGCTTTTTTTGAGTTGTGCAATAATCTCAAAATCGCCGAGAATTTGCGAATCCAGACCTGTTCCTACGCGAAACAAATGGTTGAGAGCATCTTGGTCTTTCAACACATAGCCGATCTTGGAAAACACATCTGGATTTCCTTGCGAAAATGCACAAAGCAGTTCCACCAATTCTTTGGTTTCGGCACCATGGGCATAGAGTTCTGTTCGGTTACAAGTCGAATGTACAGTGATGGATTGAATTTGCTTGGCTTGGGCAGCTTCTAGGAGCTTTTGTTGCGCACGAAGAGAAAGACTAAATTGCCCACGAGAGGCAACATCTGCTTTTTTATAGCTTACCCCGATACACGATAACGATAAAGATAGTTGGTTTGTCAACTATGGAATGTTTGGAATTTGATACAAAAATATTTTGGCGATTAGCAAAAAAATAACGCTAAAAGGACTTTTTATAACGCTTTGGGGTTCAAAACAGGTCAATATCTTAGATTCAATATAAATAAGCTATGTTTGTATCAAATTTGCAAGTTAAAAGTAACGCTATGGGAGTAGAGCAAGTCAGCCAAATTGAAACCGGGTTTTTGGTGTTGCAGTATGACAACAGCAGTTCTTCCGAGCAAGTCGTCAGTCGCGAGGTGGACGTCAATTGCATACAGTTTCATTTTTGTTTTAAGGGTGGAGCGAGTTTTTTCTTCAATAATGGAAGTTATACTCTACCGCTAACAGACGAACACGTCTTACTTCTTTACAACCCACAGCGCTCCTTGCCGATGCAAGCTCGATTGATGCCTCAAACCAAAATGATTAGCATCTTGATTTCGATTCAAAAGTTTCACGCGCTTTTTTCGCATGAGGCCGAAACCATCTCTTTTCTTAACGATGAAAACATCAATAAAAAATACTATCAAGATCAAATCATCAGCCCTGCCATGGCGGTGATTTTGAGTCAGATGTTCCAGCATGAACCCGATGCCTTGATGGGTCGCCTTTACCTCAAAGCCAAGGTGTATGAGTTGTTTAGTTTGTATTTCAACCCCGATAAACAATCCGATATTGCCCAATGTCCTTTTTTGGCAGATGAGGAAAATGTTCGCAAAATCCACCGCGCCAAACAAATTGTAGTTGAGCGCATGGCAGAACCCCCGAGTTTGCCAGCACTAGCCGAGGAAGTGGGCATCAGTCTCAAACGGCTCAAAGATGGCTTTAAGCAACTCTATGGGTCTCCCGTATTTCAGTTTTTACTCGATTATAAGATGGAAACCGCCCGACAAATGCTCAGCGATGGAAGTCAAAACGTCAATGAAGTTGGCTTGAAATTGGGCTATAGCACATCGAGTCATTTTATTGCTGCTTTTAAAAAGAAATACGGCACAACGCCCAAAAAATATATTATGTCATTATCTTCGTAAAAAAAAGCGATGAAAGGAGTATTACTCGTCAATTTGGGGTCACCCGATAGCCCCGAACCCAAAGACGTTAAGCCATATCTTGAAGAATTTTTAATGGACGAACGCGTCATTGACGTACCCAAATGGTTGCGTACATTTTTGGTGAAAGGGATTATCTTAAACACCCGTCCTCGCCGATCGGCAAAGGCCTATAAAAAAATCTGGTGGGACGAGGGCTCGCCTCTGATTGTGTTGTCTGAGCGTTTACAAGCCAAAGTTCAACAAAACACCTCCGTGCCTATTGCTTTGGCCATGCGATACGGAAAACCCAGCATCGCTACGGGGTTGGCAGAGCTTCACAGCCAAGGTGTTGATGAGGTTCTTTTGGTGCCGCTTTATCCCCAACATGCCATGGCAACAACGGAAACCATCATTGTTTTGGCGGAGCAAATTCGAGCCAAAGACTACCCCGATATGGTGTTTACCCATCTCCCTGCTTTTTACAAGCATCCAGATTATATCCGGGTTTTATCCCAATCGATCCAAGAATTTTTACAAGAAAAAAACTGGGAACACATCTTGTTTTCCTATCACGGGATTCCCGAAAGACATTTGCGTAAAACAGATATCACCAAATCGCATTGTAAGCCGGACCAATCTTGCTGTCAAACCCCTTCTGTGGCGCACGAATATTGTTATCGCCATCAGTGTTATGAAACCACCCGTTTGGTCGCGGATTATTTGGAGTTAAAGCCAGGTACTTTCTCTACTTCCTTTCAGTCTCGATTGGCTGGCGACAAATGGCTCGACCCATATACCGATAAGACCATCGAAAGCTTTGCCAAAACAGGCACAAAGGATATGGCAGTTGTAACTCCTGCTTTTGTTTCCGACTGTTTGGAGACTTTGGAGGAAATTGGCATGGAAGCCGTTGAAGATTTTGAAGACAATGGGGGTCAAAACCTTCATGTCGTTCCCTGTATCAATGATCGTGACGAATGGGTCAAAGTGCTCAGTCGCTGGATTGATGAGTGGGCGGTGGCGTCTTAGTTGCGGATTTATCCCTATTTTTAAATTCAATTCAAAAGGATGGAATACAACTATATCAAGGCCTTACATTTGATTTTTGTCATCACTTGGTTTGCTGGACTGTTTTACATCCCACGCTTGTTTATTTATCATATTGAAGCCACGCAAAAAGACAGTCATCAAGCAGCGGTACTCGTGCCACAACTCAAGTTGATGGCGCGCCGTTTGTGGACAATTATTTGTTGGCCTTCTGCCATACTAGCCACGGGCTTTGCCATTTGGCTTTTGGTGCTCAACCCTGGCCTCCTTCTTGTGCAGTGGATGCTGATCAAGTTTGGATTTGTGGGGCTACTGTTGATTTATCACCTCATCACTCACCAGATGTATCGCGCACTCCAACGAGATCAGATTCGGTATACTTCCAACTTTATGCGTTTGTGGAATGAAGGGGCAACCATTTTGTTGTTTGCCATTGTTTGCCTAGCGATTCTTAAAACGAGTTTTGATTGGGTGTATGGACTTGTTGGGCTTCTCACTTTGGGAATCCTTTTGATGCTTGGCATCCGACTTTACAAGCGGATGCGTAATCAAGACTGATATGCGACCAAAACTGTCCTTACGCGCACGTATATTCACAGCAATGATCTCTTTGGTGCTAATTGCATCCGTTCTCATTGCGGGGGTGACCATCTATCAATACCGAGAGCAGTCCAACCAATATCACGAACAACGACTTCAGCGCAAAGAAGCACAGTTGCAAACCAGAATCGAGTATATTCTCAGCCAGTCGTCTTTTCCCAATCGAGAGCAATTCTTGGACTCTATTTTTGGCGAAGTGGTGTTTCAAATTGCGGATGAACAAAATGTTAATTTTCGAATCTACAGTACTGAAGGAATGCTGATCACCAATACCCAACTTCCCCCCACAGATGGAAATGCATCGATTAAAGAGTCTACACTGGCCATACTTCGTCAAAACCCGACTACAAACTATGTAGAAATCATGGAAGATGGACAAAGTCAAAACCGTTCGTCCTATTCCTTTATCAACAATGAAAGCGGTGTGGCGATTGGTGTACTGAACTTGTCCTATGTCGATGATGATTCGTTTAGCGCAATGGAGCTACAAAACTTCCTCTCTCGGTTGATGCAGGTATATTTGTTTATCCTCGGTGTGGCGATCATACTGGCCTATGTTGTATCTCGTTTTATCACTAAATCTTTGGAGGAAATCAGTGACAAAATCACACAAACTGCTTTGGGAACGGCCAATCAAAAAATTGATCTTAACCCCCCAGGAAAAGAACTATCCAAACTGATAAGTGCTTACAATGATATGGTCGATCAACTCGCCGAAAGTGCGGTTCGCCTTGCCAAGAGCGAACGCGAACAAGCATGGCGCGAGATGGCCAAACAAGTGGCGCATGAAATCAAAAACCCATTAACACCCATGCGTTTGAGTGTGCAGAGTTTCGAGCAGCAGTTTGATCCCAAAGACCCCTCGGTGCCCAAAAAAATTGAAGAGTTTTCCTCCACTCTGATCCATCAAATCGACACCCTGAGTACCATTGCTTCTGCCTTTTCCAATTTTGCAGAAATGCCTGTACAAGAATCCGAATTATTGGATGTGGTCAAAATCACCCGGCTTGGTATGGATATTTTTACGGAGAAATACATCGTTTTTGAAGCCCCGAATGAACCCTTATTTGCGCGTCTCGACAGAACCCAGCTCATTCGTATTTTGACCAACCTTATCAAAAATGCAATTCAGGCCTGTGATGAAGTCCCCGAACCATCGGTTGTTGTGAACTTACAAAAGAAAAATGATAAGGTTTGTATTCGTGTCACCGACAATGGTCATGGTATCACACAACAGCATATCGACAAAATTTTTGAACCCAAATTCACGACTAAAACCAGCGGAATGGGTCTGGGGTTGGCTATGGTGAAAAACATTGTAGAGACCTATGACGGACAAATTGAAGTGGAGTCAAGCACGTCCAAAAGAACGAGCTTTTTCGTTTGGCTACCATTCGTAAATTCTAAGGCATGAAATACAAAACGCTGAAAGTAAAAATCCAAAAGCGGTTGGGTTGGATTACAATCAACCGACCGAAAAAATTGAACGCGCTCAATCGGGAAACCCTTGCCGAACTGCATCATGCTTTGGCGATTTTGGAAGAAGACAATAATGTCCGATTGCTAGTGATTCGTGGAGCAGGGGATACTGCTTTTGTGGCGGGTGCCGATATTCGCGAGCTTGCTGAGCTTTCAACGGAACAGGGGGCAGCACTTGCCCAGCAAGGGAATCAACAGGTATTTGACTATATCGAGCACTACAACAAGCCCGTGATTGCGGCGGTTAATGGCTATGCTTTGGGTGGCGGATTGGAATTGGCGATGGCTTGTCATTTGCGGGTCTTTGCCGATACAGCCAAGGTAAGCATGCCCGAAACGAGTTTGGGATTGATCCCTGGGTATGGCGGTACCCAACGCTTGCCACATCTTGTCGGTAGAGGCCGCGCGATGGAACTTCTTTTGACAGGAGATATGATTGATTCCCAACGCGCTTATGAGATTGGACTTGCCAATGCTGTTTGCTCACCAAAGGAACTCGACACCAAGGTTCGGGAACTTGCAGCAGCCATTCTCAAAAACGCACCTGAGGCGCAGCAGCAACTTTTGGCAGCGGTTCGTGCAGGCTATGACCCTCAAACCGACGGCTATGCAGCAGAAACAGAGGGGTTTGGCGCCTGTTTTGAAACCGATAATTTTAGGCAAGGTACAAGTACTTTTTTACAGAAGAGAAAACCCAAATTTTAATCCTCGATTCCCCCGACAATAATTTGCTCCACACGGGCTGCCAATTCATTTGCTTTATGCTCCTTGACAGCAATGGGCTTATGTACGGTAAAGTGCACCTTGACGCCGGGTATCATCGGGAAATTCCCCCATTTCATCAACTTCCAAGAGTGGCTGATGCTCACGGGAAGTACCACGGCTTCTGGCATATTTTCGAAGAGAGTTACCAGACCGCCCAACCGAAATCGACGAGGTGTTGCTGAGCCAGAACGGGTGCCTTCCGGGAAAATGATGGTGCTGTGTTTGGTACGGTTGAGCGTATTGGCATAGTCTTCTATGGCGACAAGGGCGTCTTTGGCTTTGGCACGATCAATTAGCAAAGACCCACCGTGACGGAGATTAAAAGAAACCGAGGGAATCCCCCGACCGAGTTCTTTTTTGCTGATAAACTTAGGGTGTAGGTGTCGCAAAAACCAGATTAGGGGCGGGATATCGTATAAGCTTTGGTGATTACACACAATGATGTGGGGTTTGCTGTTTTGGAGTTTGTGGGTATTGGAAAAACGGACCCGTGTTCCCAGCAGACCCAAACAACCGATGAGGGTTGCGTTGAGGATGTCCACACTTCGTTTGTGTGCAGTATAGCCAAAGCCGTAGTGGCAAACCCATTGTATGGCGTGGAACACGAGCAGGGCCGTGAAAAAAGTCACGTAATAGATGACTGTTAGCGGAAAAGCCAGCGCTTTGCGCATGGGGTTTAGCAATGGGTGTTGTATGCCTCTATGAGGTTTTCGGCAATGAGTTCGGCGGGGCGTCCCTCAATATGATGCCGTTCCAGCATATGCACCAACTCCCCGTCTTTAAACAAGGCAATGCTTGGTGAAGAAGGAGGAAATGGTACCATTTGCTGGCGAGCAGCGTCTGTAGCTTCGCGATCAACACCGGCAAAAACGGTTGTGAGCTGATCGGGATTTTTTTCATTGGCGAGTGACATACGCACACCCGGACGGGCATTGGCAGCGGCACAGCCACAAACCGAATTCACAACGACCAGGGTCGTTCCTTCTTTGGCAAGGGCAACATCTACTGCCGAGGCATCGGCAAGTTCATCAAAACCTACTGCTGTGAGCTCGTCTCTCATCGGTTGAACCAATTCAGCTGGATACATAGCAAATCGTTTAGGCCACAAATATAAGTCAAAAACAGACAATACTAACCACAGTACACACAACGAAAATGATGACAGACTATCGCAAAATCGTCTGTAATCTTGCTTTCATCACAGCCCATTTCACGGTTATAATAACTGCGGTGTACTCGTCGCCATTCGGCTAATGAGCGATCGCCTTCTCCTTCTGCATAAGCAAAAGCAGCATCGACTTGGCCAAAGGGAACGACCAAAACAGCCGTGGTTTGAATCACCGCTTGGGGCTCACCGTTCCAGTTGGTTACCACAAAATATTCCCCGACACGAGGTAGTGCTTCCTTGTGTTTATCAAACCACCATTGCGAAGGAGCGGTGGCTTGTTTGATGCCCGCAACGACCAGTGCTGCACATTTGTCGGCATCATGCCGATTATCACAAAAATAAAAGGCAATCGGGCAAGGGCGATTGTTTACCCCTTGGGACTTTACAAACCGCTTCCAAAAGGCATTAATAGCGGGTGTTGGTTTCATAAACTGTCTGCAATCGAGAAGGTACCAGCAGAGAAAGTTCGTGCCAGTCCACTTACCTGTACACGCTCGCCTTGGTCTTCACACCAGAGCTCACCCCCAGGGGCAGAGCATTGTCGGGCATGAAGAGTGGATTTGTTGAGCCGTTTGGCCCAGTATGGCACGAGGGTACAATGTGCCGAGCCCGTAACAGGATCTTCCAATATTGTGGCTTGGGGCGTAAAAAAACGTGACACAAAATCGTGCTTGTCTCCAGGAGCTGTCACAATCACACCGCCAGGGCTGAGGTTGATTTGGTCAAATATGGGGCGGTTGATGCGTAGGGATTCGATTTCGGCTTGGGTGTCATACACCAACAAATAGTCTCGGGCTTTATAGATGGATTGGGGTTGTATGGACAGGGCTTTTGCGATGACTTCAGGCAGCTCGCTCACTGCTCCTGGGCGAGCGGGCAGATCGAGCTGATAACGTTCTTGGTGTACCGTGACATAGAGCGACCCACTTTGGGTCGTAAAATGAATAGGTTGGGTGGTATAGTTACGATGTTCGATTAGGCAATGGGCGGTGGCGAGGGTGGCATGTCCGCACAAATCGATTTCGTGATCGGGAGTAAACCAACGCAGCGCAACGTTCGTGCCTTGCTCAATAAAAAAGGCCGTTTCGGCAACTGCATTTTGTTTGGCGATAGCCAGCATCAATTCGTCAGGGAGCCAAGCCGTTAGGGGAACCACACAGGCCGAATTGCCCCCAAAGGGATCTTGGCTAAACGCATTGATTTGGTAGATCGGGTATCGCATAAACGAAAGGTACAAATTTTATCGACTTGACCGAATCTTATGCCTATTGATTACCCGAAATCTCAGCACCACAAACTTTGTCAAGCATGGTGTGTTGATATACCCCAACCCTGTAGATACGCATTTTCATTTGGAATACCCAAGTGCCACCCAAGCGACCTATACGGTCTTTGACCTCTCCGGAAAGGAGTTGGCGACACAAAGTGCCAGTGGACAAACCCATAACATCAACGTTAGTGACTTGTCCAAAGGGGTGTATTTGCTAAAAGCGGAGCATGGAGCGCAAACAGGGGTTTTCCGTTTTGCGAAGGAGTAGGAGAGAAAGTTAACGATTAACCATAAGATGTTGATCCAATCCTCTTTTTCCTTCTGTCTAGTTAATAATCCGACCAGGATTTAGGATATTTTTGGGGTCAAAGAGATGTTTGAGTCCTTTCATAATATGGATTTCGTCTTGGGTACGCGACAGATGGAGATAGGGTTTTTTATCGATTCCGATACCGTGTTCTGCCGAAATGGAACCCTTTACCGCTGTTAGGGTTTGGTACACGATATCATTGATTTGTTGGGTGAGTTTCGGACTATCGTTTTGTTTGCCGACAATGAGGTGCATATTGCCGTCTGCTACATGGCCAAAGGGATAAGCACCCAACACCCCGTCTAGGGATTGAAGTTGTTGGATGACTTGATTGATCATGGTTCCAATCTGATCGATGGGAATACTGATATCAAAGTGTTGATTGTGTGGGGCGTGGACTTCGAGTGCGGCCACATCTTCTCTGATTTTCCAGCATTCGTCCTGTGCGGTTGCGGTATCAAAAAAGCTCGCATCTGCAATCCAGTTTTGATCAAATCCGTATGCACAGGCATCTTGGAGGTCTTGTACGTCTCGACTGCTGTCCTTTCCGAGAACCTCGACAAAAATGACATAGTTTTCGACCTTTTGCAAAGGCGATTGGTAGTGGATGTCTTCTGCGGTCATGGTATGGAAGGTTTTTTTCCATAGGAGTTCAAATCCGGTAAGCCGTGGACCGAGGGTTTGGTCAAAATAGCGAAGGGTTTGCAGCAGCTTGCTGTAGTCGTTTGTGGTGAGTATGGCCGAATGTCTGGTCTGTGGTTTTTCGATAAGTCGAAACACGGCTTTGGTCACAATGCCGAGGATTCCTTCGGCTCCGATAAAGAGTTGTTTGAGGTCAATACCAGAATTGTCTTTGCGTAGGGTTTTGAGGTTTTCGATGATGGTTCCGTCGGGGAGAACAACTTCGAGTCCCAAGACCCAGTTTCGGGTCATGCCGTATCGAAAAACACGAAGTCCTCCGGCATTGGTAGAGATCACCCCCCCGACTTGCGCAGAGCCCCTTGCGCCAAAACTTAGAGGGAGAAAGAGATCTTGTTTTTCAGCGGCTTGTAGGACATTTTCGAGTATGGCACCAGCCTCGGCAGTAACCGTTCGGTTTTTGGAATCAACAGCATCCACTCGATTCATTTTTTCGAGGGATATAACAAGTTGGTCGACCTTGGTTTGGGTACCCCCAACAAGGTTGGTAAGTCCGCCATGCACTACGACTTCCTGTTGGTTTTTGTTGCACCATTTCATAATGGTGGAAACGTCTTGGGTGGTTTTGGGAAAGCAAACGCCTTTACATTGCAAGGGTTCGTCGGTTTTCCAAATGTGCGAAAAGCGGCTTTGTGCCTCGTGAGCAGTCAAACTGCCCGAGATTTTGGCAAGGAGATCGTCGATGTTTGGGTGACTCATAGCGGGTGTTTATCAAACGAATATACATAAACCAACAAAGAGTCATCGGGACTTAGAGGGGAATCAACCAGCCCAAGCTGATGGAAACATAGCCAGAGGAGGAGAGGTCTTCATCTTCAAAAAGATTGTTGGGGAAGTTGCGGGTATAGCTTAGGGTAATATCCAAGGTATTGTTGTCGAGGGTTAATGGCAGTTCGAGTTGGCTATTGACCCGATCAAATACGGATGATTCCGTAAATCGAAAGAAGGACACTTGTTCGACGATATTTTGCTGGCTAAACAGCAGATATAGGTTGGGTTCAAAAGTGAGTTCAAAAGCGCCGATTTGCGCTATGGTTGTTTCATAGTTGATTGAGGTGGAGAGGTAGTAGCTTGGTTCGTCACCAAAGAGATAGCCCCCTGCAACATTGAGTTGTAGGGGGTCGAGCTTATAACTCACACTCGACGACAGCCGATGGGTGTTGAGCCCCTCACTATCTTCGCCGAGAAAAGAGTGGGTATAGCTTGCACTAACCGACCATTGTTTTTTTGTTCCGAGGGACCAAAATTTTCCAGCGCCAAGGGCAAACAAATCCCATGCTGGGTCGAGCTCACTGTAATAGGTGCCGCTGGCAAATAGATAGGTGCCACCACTTGTAAGATAGGTCAGACTCGGGGCAAGACCAAATTGGTCAATATCAAAGTCCCGTCCAGAGAAATAGGCCTGATCGTCATAGCTGATGGAGGCGTATAAAAACCCACCCTTGAGGTCATCGTAGGCCTGTAGGACAGCAAGGGTATCGACAACAATAAGTTCGTCGAGGAGTTGGTCGATGTCTGAAGGTTCTTCAGATTCTAGATTTTGTGCAAGGGATAGCGAAGACCAACAGGCAAGTAAAAAAAAAGAAAAATGACGCATACGTAAATATAAAAAAAAGCACCCAGAGGGTGCTTTTATTATTGGAGAAAAAAGGAGTTAACTTTTTGCGTTTTTCTTTTGCTTCATTTTCTTTTTGATTTGCCGCTTTTTTTGATTGAGCTGCTGCTTTATCTCTTTCAGTCGTTGTCTGCGTTTTTTGAGTTTTTGCTTTTGCTCATCGGTCAGCGACTCACGGAAAGAATCTTTTAGGGCTTGGACGTTGGTTTTGTGGGAGTCCAAGAGGTCGAGCTGGTCTTGGGTGAAGGTTGCGCGAAGGGCTTCTCGTCTTTCTTTTCGATTGAGGCCTTCGTTGTCGAGGATGGCCAGTTGGTCATCTGATAAGGTGCTTTTAAAGGCCTCGCGTTGGCTTTTGACCAAGTCGTTTTGTTCTTGCAACAAGGCAAGTTGGTCAGGCGTGAGGATTTCTTCCATGCCTTTATTGCCATTTCTTTGTGCTTGTTGGGCATCATCGACATCTTGTGCGGAGGCCATTCCACTAAATACAAATGCGATGATGAGGAATAGGGATTGTAAGGATTTCATATTATTTTAAGTTTTGATTCTATCTTTTAGACCCCTGTTTGGTTAAAAAGTTTTAGTCGAGGTCATTTAACACGTAATTTTCTTCAAACCAATCTGCAAAATCATCATCTTCAATGACGAGAGAGTCGAGCAGTAGGGTGTCAAAGTTATTGAGTTCCTCATTGCTTTGGCGCAAAAACCAAGTTGTTGCCAATGCGAGAATAAACATGGCAGCCAGTTGTAGCACCCAAGGTTTGATGCGTAGCACAGGAGTTGGTGTGCTTTTCTCGTTTTGGATTGCATCGAGGATTTGCGTTTTGGAGGTTGAAAAATAGTTTTCAGGTACGGTAAAGCCCAGTTTTTGATGGGAATTTGTTTTTCGACTCATGATAGAACAATTTGATTCGACAGGATTTCTTTTGCTTTATAAAAGAGGGTTTTGACGGAATTTTCATTTCGATTGGTAATTTGGGCGATTTCGGAGAACTTGAGTTCGTCATAATATTTCATACAAAACACTTCTCTTTGATTCTCATCGAGTTCAGCGATAATCCGTTGCAGGGAGGCATCTGCTGCATCGGCGTCAAAATAGGGGTCAGCAAACAGATTTTCCAATCGATATGTCATGGCTTCTTCTGGGATTCGAACTCTTTTTTTGTTGGATTCCAAAAAGCGCATGGCCTCGTTGTAGGCGATGCGATAGCACCAAGTCTTAACCGCACTTTTAAAAGCAAACTTGCCAAGCCCTTTGTAGATTCGTATATAGGTAAGTTGGAGCACATCATTGGCGTCTTCGTGTACCAACACCCATTTTCGAATGGCCCAGTACAGTTGTTCGTGGAAGTGACCCACAATCAGCCGTACCCCGGCATGGACGTCGTTTTTCCGAAGGCAATCGGTGATATGTTGTTCTACATCTTTCAGGGTTGCAGATTTTGTTAGGTTAGACCCCCAAAGTTGAAAAAAGTTTTGTGAAGATTCCAAAAAAGAATTTGAACGAGGTGTAAAAATGCGTTACTTTGTGAGTAACGCTCCAAATTCTTTATCATGAAATAGGCAATACTTTGTTTTTCAACTTGTTTATTAATATGCTGTAAATCCAATAGAATGAAGAACCGAAATACTGCACTCACACCTGCCGAACAACAAGCTCGTAGTCCGCAAGCGGTTTTTGAACAACTCCAAGCTGGGAATACTCGTTTTGTCAACGGCACTCCCGATCAGGTAGATGCCTCTGCTCTTCGCAGCGAAACTGTTGACGGACAGCATCCGCAGGCGGTTGTGTTGTCGTGTATCGATTCTCGCGTACCTGTCGAGATGGTTTTTGATCAGCACATCGGTGATATTTTTGTGGCTCGGGTGGCGGGGAATTTTGAAAACCCAGATATTTTGGGCAGTATGGAATATGCCTGTGCCGTGGCAGGTAGCAAGCTTATTGTGGTGCTGGGTCATGCTGGTTGCGGGGCTGTCAAGGCGGCTTGCGACGGCGTTGAATTGGGGCATATTACCGACTTATTGGCGTCGATTCAGCCCGCAGTGGACAAGGTGCAAGCGGCTACTCAAAGCACACCAACCAGCCAAGATGTGGACTTTGTCAATGCAACCATAGCAGAGAATGTACGTCTGACAATGGGTCGGATTTTGGAGAAAAGTAGCATCCTGAACGATCTCCATTCGGCGGGTAAAATCGATGTGGTCGGAGGGGTTTACCAGCTGGACTCAGGAGAGGTCACTTGGCTAGACTAGTTTTTTAGGTCAACACTATAGGCAAACAAGGTTTCGCCATGAACATCATGGAATGAAAATTCGAGACTTCTATTTTCCCAATCCAACGCAATTATTCCGTAGTTATTAACTCCGATGGCTTGTCCGATTCGGTAGGGATTACTTTCGGATAGATTGTTTGTCAGAGCTTCCGTCATCCCGCTTGCAGTGGTGTCGTAGAGCATGGTGTATCCAATGTCTTTTTGAGAGAGTTCTGACATATGACGATCACCAGAAAGCACTATGGGGTTTTTGACAGTATAGGTTTGTAGTAAACCTATTAAACGTTTATACTCTTTGGGGTAGTTTAGCCATTTTTCAAAACGATGATTTGGGGATAAGAACTGTATGCCCGAAGCGATAAGATGGACATCGGAGGTGGAGTTTTTGAGGAGGTTTTCCAACCAGTTCCATTGCTGCTCCCCAAGGATGGTTCCTTCGTAGTCTGGGGGAAAAGGGTCATTGTAGGGTTTTGGCGCATATTCTGATTTGAAGTATCGGTTATCGAGCAGGATGAGTTTGATTTTTGGGCTGAGGTCATAAGACTGGTAGGCGCCATTTCGCTGATATGCAGGGCTGTCTTTGGGGACATTTAAAAAGGTAAATAAATCGGCTCGACTGCGGTCTTTGTGTTTGTAGTCTCGCCCCGCATTGCTTAGGCCATAATCATGGTCGTCCCAAGTGCCATAAACTGCGGTCGACTGCAAGAGGTTTTGATAGCTGGATTTGGATTTGAGTTGGTAAAATCCTTTGCTGAGGTGTTCAGGGTCCCCATCTTTTCCATAGACCATATCACCAAGCCAAATAAAAGCATCTGGGCTTTGATCGGCAATGCTCGTCAGAATAAGGTCACTGTTGGGGTCATTGACTTTGTGGCAAGAGCCAAACGCGATGGTTTGGGAAAAAATATGAGTTGTGGTAGTGAAAATTAGGAAAAGCAGTAGGATTCGCATCGTGAAAAGTTTTTTGAAAGGAAACGGAAAGTTAAAAAAAGCGTTGGATTCCAACGCTTTTTTTAGCAGAATGATGACAAAAAACTATTCGCAACTCGAGCAGCTGTTAAAACATACGGGCTCTAGTGTCGTATTGCCTTCGACTTGCAGTACACGATTGGTGTAGATATCAACGGTAGTTGTACATGGATCTCCGGATTCAAAACTTTCTTCCGTTCCCTGCTCATCGAGGATAAACTTGTACTGTAGCTCTCCAGGGACGGCTTGGATTGTTGTTGTGTATACGCCATCACCATCTTTGTCGGTCATGGGGTTGCAAGAGCCACACCAGTCGTTGAAAGAACCAAAAACGCCAACAGTTGAGAAGCTTCCATCATAGGATGAAAGATCAACAGAAAGGGTAACCTCTGCAAGAATACTCACGTTGTATTGAAGCACTCGGAAATATTGAACTAAGCCATTTTCAATATACACATTGGCATGATTTTGCTCGACAGTTGTTTCGGTACCGTTGTTGATTCGCAAAGAAAAACCAGAAGTTACCCAGTCTCCACTAACTGGATTTCCTTCTTGGTTTATAAACTTGAGGGGCACGCCCCATTCAGGAAACACGCGGACTTGGTCATTATCTTCAAACCATTGCGTCAGGAAAGCAGTGAGTGCCTCTTTCCCATCAATCGTAAACTCTCCTCCTGGCGCTTCGATGCGGATATTTTCAGCGGCGAGAGCAGTGATTCCCTTAACATCCCCTTTTTCGTGTAGTGCACACCACTGCTTCCAAATCGCAATACTTTCTGGACTCCCGGCCACATAGGTTTGCTCACGATCCCCAGCAAAGCCAAATTGGTTTTGGTCTTGTGCGTACACGGAAGTAAGGGTGATTACAAAAAAAATTAGTGGGTATAAAAATGTTAGTTTTTGTTGTTTTTTCATTGTTTTTTAGTTGTTTTAGTTAATTTTTTGCCGTTTTTTGACAAATTTTTACCTAAAGTTAATTAATCTTTGCAAACCCCAATTACATTTAAGAACAAAAAATCCACCGCAAAAGCGGCGGGCGTACCTTTATCTTTTTTTGGAGTGGCTACTCTCAACCCCCCCAGCTAAATAGAAAAAAATCGTTTTAAAACGCTACTCTCTGAAAATTAATACCAATAAATAACTGATAGAAATAATATGTAGGTTTTACGGTTTGCACAGGGTTCGTTGATTTATTGGGGGTTGTTGTAGACTTATTAAAAGAAGCTCTATTCTTTTCTATTTATAAACATCAGCAAATAAAAAAGTTTTAAAATTTATCTATATATTTAGTTGCTTAAAATTAATTAATAAAACAATGAAAAAACTATTTTTATTTGCGATTGTACTTGCTTTTGTAAGTTGCGCAATGCCTGCAGAAGAAGAAGTAAAAGGAGTCGGATTCTTTACACCACTTCCTGGAGAAACTTTTATAGCGGGCTCAGATGAGATTACAGAGATTTGGAACAAGTATTTGGATGCGCACAACAATGGAGATATTGAGGCGATCAAGTCGATGAGTGCTGACTCCATTTATGTATTGGGACCCGATGGAACTGAATTTCGTACCAAAGAAGAGCAAGCTGCTTTACTTGAAGGCTGGTTTGCTGCGGCTAACCCAAAATGGGAAGCTTATTGGGCCATGCCTTACAAGTCCGTACCTAGTGGCGCAGACTGGATTATTGCAGGTCACACGGTTACGGAAACCATTGAGGGAGATGAGAAAGTGACTTTACAAATGATTGATGGCGAAATCAAAGACGGTAAAGTCGAGCGATTCTTCGTGTATGCTGCGACGCCACCAGTTCGTGAGGAAGCTGGAGAGGAATAAGCTGTCTTGTCGTACGCACTTTTAAAAAACACCCTTCTGGGTGTTTTTTATTTTTTGATAATACTCAATGTGGATTTGATATTTTTATCTTCCCAATGCAGTAGATACAAACCGTTTTCGTAAGCTGATAAATCAATCTGATGGGAGTTGCCAGTTTGTAATAATTGTCCTTGGAAACTAAATATTTTCCATCTCGACTGTGGCGCATTGGTAAACCGTATCATTCCACGTGTTGGATTTGGATAGACAAAAGGCTTTTTAGAAGACACATAATTTTTGTTCAAGGTTATGTACACATTTTCGACCTGAAATTCTTCAACGGGGCTCCAATCGATTCCAGCTGTCCAGATATTACTTTGGTCTATAGCACCAATATCTGGATTATTTCCAACATTGTTTTGGGGCACCAATTCATTAAGAGGTTTAGACTCTGTTAAAGATATATTTACCGATGTCGTTGGTGATGAACCAACATTAATTAAATTACCACTACTATTTGGCACATAATCATTAACACTTTTACCATCTGATGAATTGTATAGCAAAAGAGAGGTTACATCTGACTCTAATGAGATTCCTGTTCGAGCTACACTGATTTGATCAATGTTGGTCAAAGATTGACCAGTTCCTGTTCCAGAAAAGATATTTCCATCATTAACATCACATGGACGCCAAGGATCATTGTTTCCGCAGTTAACTTCAACGCTTCCATCTGAGATGTATCCAACAGACCCAATCGGGATAGGAGCATCACAACTAAGTTCAAACTGTATGCTGCTTCGGTGTGACCCAATTCTTTCTGCAAGATTATTGTAAAGCCAAGTGCTGTTGTTTGAGCAGTCCTCAGCAAGTATTATAATATCATTTCGGTTATTGATCGTATTAATGACAGTGTTATTCGCAATAACTTGGTTGTTTCCTTTGATCATCAGCCCCATGGTATTATCTGCTATATTGTGATGCATAACCCCAAAGCTACCCGCTACATCAGCATTTCCTCCAGGGGCGTCATATCGAAAAGCATATTTTTCTGTATCGTAAACAAAATTGTGATGAACAACAGATTTGGATACAGTGTTTTTTGTTCCTTGAAAAACAGCTCCATCTGATTGAGCAAGCCCAGTATTTGAAACTACATTATATGAAAATATGGATTCTTCACCCGGCCAAACAGTAGCAGAGGCACCAGTGTTGTATATTTCATTATATGAAAACTCATTTCCATTTCCATCAACATTAATAGTAACCATCAAGCCATCTAACTCGGTTGCAGACCAGTCTATATTTTTAAAATATGAGTTGAGAACCTTGTTGTTGTCACCCATAATAATCAAGCCCTCTCCTTCAGTATCCATAAACAAACAACTATCAATGGTGCTATTATGAACTCTTGTATTTCCTGTAGATCCCAAAGTTGTCGGAGCAGCCCCTTGCAGTTCCTTAAGCATTCTTCTTGAATATGAAGGATAATAAAAATTACAATTTGAAATATTCAAGTAACTTGAGCTGTCTGCTTTAAGGGTAGTTGCAAAAAATGTGAGACCTTCAATTTTAATATGACTACTGTTTTCAATTAAAAGTGAATAGTCACGAATTTTACCACGTACAGTAATATTATTTAGATCATCTCCAGACGAAGGATACACATATAACTTATCATTAGGGACATCTAAAAACCATTCATTCTCAACATCAATAAACTCTTTTTTACCCTCAAAAAAGAAGTAATGATGTTTGTTTTTGAGCGGAGGATTGCTGTTTAGAGAACCCCCAATACCCTTTGTGCCAATAGGGGTACTAAATTCAATGAGTTCGCTTTCAGGTTGTTGGGTGTGAGAACCAATAAGCCGATTGAAAGTTTTAAAAGACCCAACATTTAAAATACCTATGCTGTTTGTTAGATCAATTGTTCCAGGATTTTTTTTTGTTTTGTCAATATACAGCTGACCATCTAGACTTGTGGATTCATCTCCTTCGGCCCAGTTATGTTTATCAAAAATTGAAAGATCATCAAATTGAGCATTTGGCCATCTCGCCATAACCATCTGATCATTTCCAACAAAAAGTTGCGTGATTGGCATACTTATATTTTCAATAAATTTAATATTGTTATTATTAACATCATTGTCCCATGTGCCATTAATTTCAATGGTCCCATCAATCACAACAGTTTCATTTTGGTAGTTTTTTATTATTGTGGGCAAGTTTTCTGTTGCATTTAAATCATCAATTATTATTTCTTCGTGGTAAATGCCCTCTCGTATTATAATCGAATCGCCACCAGAGACAACACTGATGGCTTTTCCAATTGTTTGATAAGGATTTTGAACTGAACCATTACCTTGTATATCATCACCTTGATTTTGTGAGACATAAAAGGAAGCCTGTCCACTTATATGATAATTAACTAAAATCCCAAATAGAAATGCAAAAAAATATTTATCCATTTAAACTTAAATTAGGTTTAAAGATATAAACCCTATCAATCACCACAAAGGGTTACTTAACTATTGAATTATCAAATCATTACAACTCAAATAAGATATACATCTATAAACAAAAGAACAAACACTTCAATTTTCGGACAATATCTTTCTCTCTCTGATATATTAAAAAATAAAATAAAAATTATCGTAATAGCATGTAAAAGAACAATTTTTTAAGGTTAAAAACCTTTAATTTTTCGTTATTAACAAATTAACCAAGCTTTGAATTTACTATTCTTAATAACATTGTTAATAACCTCAATCAGTCAACACTCAAAAAGCCTTTTTCTAGTCTCTAAATTTACATGAATAGTAATTGAACCAGATAACAATTTGAGAAATCAAATAAATTCTACATCAAAGGTTACTTTATTTAAACAGTTAAAACCGCATCACTCGGTTTTAACTACAGGGATAGCGACCCTCTTACATTTCCTAATTTCAATTACTTTCTTCTTTCTCTTTTCATTTACTTTATTTTCTCAAGACCAGACTTTTGTGGTAACAGCCTCTGGAGGTAAATTCTTTATTGATGGTGTTCAGCAACCAGAAATATCACTTGAGCGTGGAAAAACATATCGATTTGATTTATCAGGTGTAACCGATACCCATCCATTTGTATTTAGTACAACAGCAGATGGTGATCATAATGGTGGAGAAGAATATCAAACTGGAGTTACTAAAGTTGGCTTTCAAGGGTTTTCAAATGCTTATATAGAAATTCTAGTCGATGAATCCCTCACATCTCTTAATTATTACTGTACTAATCACCCTGGTATGGGTGCGGCATTTAAATTATTCCCTGCATTAATTGAAGTTACTTCACATAGTAACACTCTTGACAATGATAATTCTGGGACAGTTAATGCAGGAGACACTATTGAATATACAATTGAAGTTGAGAACATTTCAACTAGCCCAATATCTGGTTTAACATTAACAAGCTATTTCCAAGACATAGGTGAGTCATCCTATACAGAAAATGGTGCAACACTAACTTTTGTAGACACAGGGGGATCAGCTGAAGGGATTTTAAGTGTAGGGGAAACAGCAGAATATACAGCCACATATACTTTTGATTCAGCAGTAACTTCTGGATCAGTTCAATTATATGTAGAAGCAGTAGGGAGCTCTGGAGGCCAAACAGATAATGAGCTGGATTATAGTGACAATGGAGATGATTCAGATGGTAATACTCATGGGGATTTAACTAGAGATCCTAACGTGACCACTATTGGCGATGAGATTACTTCAATGTCAGTATCAAAAGTCGCTGATGTTCCTTCTCAACGATTGTATCCACCTTTTCCAAATGGAGATGAGGATCCAAATTGGTATCAAGGTGAACCAGTAGTTGGAGAAATATGGAGCTGGACTGTTGAGGTTTACAATGATGGATCTGCAGATCTTACAAACATTACAATGACTGATGATGAGATTACGAGTTTATACGGTTCCACAGAAAGACTTACAATATTAAACGAACAAAACTCAACTCCTAGACTTCCTGTTCATATAATAAGTGATCAGGGCTCTGAACAAGGAGTTTTATTAGTTGGTGAGACAGCAACATATACCGCTTACATTATTGTTGATCAAGAAACAATTGATGGAGGCGGAGTTAAAAACTGTTTAGGACAAGTGAAAGCATCCAATGCAAACGTTACAAGTGTTCTTATTTCGGAAAACGCTTCATCTGATTTATGTGTTGAATCAGAAACTGTTCAAGACCCTTCAATTAGAGTCAAGAAAAGTGCAAGTTTGCCAACAGGTGGTAATAGTATAGGCGATGAAATCTTATATACTATTGAAGTAGAAAACACAGGAAATGTAACTTTAGATATATCAAAATCAAAAGATGCTAATGGAGTTCCAATTGATTGGGAGTTTACTGAAAATTTCAATGACGGATACGGAAACTCTCTTGTAAACGATCTTTCAGACATTACTTTAGTTGTTTCACAAGATCAAAACACAGCAACAGCTGGAACTTTAGCCCCTGGAAATAGAGCGATTTTCGAAATTTCTTATACAATTTCCGAACTGGCAGCAAGCTCTGGGGAAGTACAAAATCAAATTACAGTTTCAGGAACAAGCCCATCAGGAAGCGGGGGAGAAGGAGGCATAATTGTTACTGATCTTTCTGAAGATCCAGATGATACAGATTATGATGCAGATATAGATCAGGACAATTTTACTGTTACCACTTTATCAGCTGTTAGGTCAATGAGTGTTTTCAAAACTATAGAAGCTCAATATGTTAACAATGACGGTGAAATTGGTGTTGGGGATAAACTCGTCTACACAATAAGAGTTACCAATAATGGGCAAGTATCATTAAGTGACCTACTTGTTGAGGATACAATATATGATCATGAGTCTGATTCAGATGCATCTAATATTATTGCTGAGCCTTCAGTTTCACACTCATATTCAACTCCAATAAGCTTAGCTGTTGGGGAGGAAAAAATATTCACCGTTGAATATACTATTCAACAAACCGTTTTTGACCAAAGTATAGCAACGCTTTATAACAGTGCAAAGGTTTCAGCTAAAAGCCTAGGAAACTTTGTTAGAGATGTAGAACAATTTAGTGATAAGCCAGGCGGGGTTATTGGCGATCGCACAGATTATTCATTTGAAATTGACGGCGCTGTAGAGGCAACAAAAATCGGAAGATATGTAGATAATACAACATCAGGAGCTGTGGGAAGTCCTGATCCGGGAGATACGATTGAATATACAATTACCATAGAAAATACTGGAAACGTTAGTGTATTTAATATGGATATTTCTGATCAGATGAATTATTCGGGAGATGTTAATGCAACACCTCCTTCAATATCTTTTGTAGAGTCAAATATTAATCGAACTTCTACCGAAATTATTGATCCGAATGATTCATCAAAATATACCCTTCTAGTTGGAGAAATTTTAACCTTTTCATCAACCCATACTATTACACAAGCTGATTATGATAATCAATCCGGAGTTATTGAAAATGGATTGCTTGTAAAGTATATAGAAAACCAACTAACTGTTACAGGAGAATATCTTGACGGGTCTACTGTAAAGTCTATTTCAGAGGAGATAAGTGATGATGGAGATGATCTCGATGATTCAGAAACTGGGGACAAAACCAAAGTTTACATAACAACTCAAAATGATTTAAATATTGTAAAAGCTGCTACCAGTATTTCTAACCCAGTATTAGGAGATGTAATCACTTTTACAATTACTGTTGAAAACAATGGGAATAGTAAAGTAACAGGAATGGTTACAAACGATGTTCTATCTGGTCTTGAAATTTCTACAAGTTTACCAATAGACAGTATTACTTATAATGGTATAATCACACCTGCAACTGGGTCCACTTCGCCAGAGGGGACATTAGAAGTTGGCGAAAAGTCAAGCTACTTAGTTAGTTACACTGTTACTCAAGATGCAGTTGATGCTGGAGGGGTTTCAAATACTTTTACGGTCGATTATGGTGGCGTAACATACCAATCTGATGATATTGATAAACTGGCATCTCAAGCTGAAAATCCAACAGAAGTTCCTATCGAAAAAAATTTAAAACTTGTTGTTAAAAAAGATGTTTCCCATTTGGATACAAATAATAATGGTCAGCCTGATGTCGGCGAAACGCTTATTTATTCAATTAAACTTGAAAACAAAGGAAACGTTTCAATATATAAGCCCGTTAATGTTGACTTCTTTACGGATACTTTAGAATTCATTAACTGTCCTGATTCAAACACATGTACAGATTTAGAGTATGATAATAACAATGAAATTGTATATATAAAAGATGTCCTTGGTCAAAATGAAATTATTGATAACACTAAAATCCTTCCTAAATATATCGCAGTTTACCAGGCAGTATTAACGATTACCCAAGAAATTATAGATTATGGGGGTGTGAAAAACATTTTAGATGTTGCTTATGTTGATTTGTTAGATGAGTCAAAAACAGCAAGAAGTACTGATAATGATTATTTTGATAATGAACCAGATGATGAGGATTACACCACTTTTATAATTGATGAAAATGCTAATATTGAGATTACAAAATATCTCATGGTTGCTCAAGAGTCAAGCCCTACTCCAATTGTTTATGATGTAACAGTTTCCGCAGGTAAATTTATATACAGTCAGGACGGACAAGTAAAATCAAACATAACGTTTGAAAGAGGTAAAACATACCGTTTTAAACAATCAGATTCCTCAAATTCAGGATTCCCACTAAGGTTTAGTCAAACAGAAGATGGCAGTGAATATAATTATTTGGTAACAACTTCTGGAGCACCAGGAAATGGCAGTATTAATTCATACACTCAAATTACTGTCGATGCACTAGTTAACTCCGGACAAATTACTCATGCACCTGTTTCCAGTATTCATACATATAGTCCAAGTCAACTTGGGATGGGAACATTATTTGAAATTTCTCAACCAAGCATAGTTGCTGTCTTAGGTGATGAGCTTGTTTATTACATTAAAATTGAAAATACAGGAAACACAATTTTAAACATTCCTAACCCACCAACTGACACAATCACAAGTTCTGGAAATCCTCTATCCCTAGATAGTGGATACCCACAATTTTTGAAAAAATTCACAGAAACGTCTAACTCTAGCGAGCTTGTTTTAGCACCTGGAGACATTGTCGTTTGGGAAGCTAAGTATACAGTTTCTCAAAATGCTGTTGATGGGGGCGAAATATCAAACTCTGCTTCAGTAGATGCACAATCTAGCACAGGCACAGATGTATCAAAAACGAGTAATGACGGAGACAACACTGATGGGGATGATAATGATGTTACAAAAGTTATAATTCCACAAAATCCCTCAATTGAGGTTATTAAGGAATGGGAATGGGCTGACGATAACAACAACGGCTATGTTGATAGAGGAGAAGTAATCACCTTTAATATTACGATTAATAACACTGGTGATGTATCTGTAGACAGCTTCACTTTTACAGAGACTTTTACAGACAAAAATTCAGTTAATCCTAGAGATTTAACCTCGGATTTAGTAGGACCATCTACAACGGTTTCACCTGAATCAATTGGTCCAGGGGAGTCAATTTTATATACAGCTACCTATGTAGTTGACCAAGTTACAATTGATACTGGGGGGCTTGTAAATAGTGTCACAGTAGATGCAGTGGGAGCAGGGACATTAATTTCAGATATTTCTGATGATGGTGATACAGGCCTAAATGATACAGGCCAAAATCCAACAGTGATAACAATCGTTCCTAACCCAGTGATAGAAGTAACAAAAACAATTATTAATCATCAAGACGATGGTGGAGGAGACCAATCAAAAGCAAATGACGGGAAGTATGATGCAGGAGAAATCTTAACTTATAAAATAGTATTAGAAAACACTGGTAACATTTCTCTTGTTAATTTTAAGTTTGAAGACTCATTCCAAAACTTCGATTCAAGCTCTGATCTTCAATACGATGTTGTACCAAACACAAACCCAGTTAAGTACATTGAATATATAGAGACACTTGATAAAGACGGGAATACATCTACTACTTCTTTTGAAAATTATTTGGAGTATGGTGATCTTGCCATTTATCAAGCAAAATATACTATTACGGCGGCGGATGTTACTTCCAAGGGACTCTCTAATTCATTAACTGCAATTTCTGAAGATTATGGAGGGAATGAAGTTACTAATGATGTAAGTGATGACGGAGATGATAGTGATGGTAATACAACTGATGACCCAACAGTATTATACATCGGTGACCTGCCATCGTTTAAAGTTGAAAAAACAGGGGAGTATATTGATGATAACGGAACTCCGGGAGTAAACGAAGGAGACACAGTCAAGTTTACAATAAAAATTATAAATACTGGGGCAGATGTAATAACATTAGATTCCAATTATACAGATGTTATGTATAATGGATTTAATGTCCCTATTACTCCTCCGTCGTTAGTACTTGAATCCCAAACAGGGAATAATGTAAATACTGCTCAGCCATATGTTTTAAATGTTGGAGAGGTTGAGACCCATATAATGGAACATACTATCACAACTGGCGATATTAGTTCAGGAGGTATTTACAACAGTATTTCATTTATTGGAAATTCAGAAAGAAATCCAGATACTTCAAGACCAGATTTAGGAGATTTAAGTGATGACCCGAATACTCCAGCGGTAGATGATCCAGCTTTTGTTCCTCTTTCTGCTGACACTGATGGTGACGGAATCCCTGATACATTGGATTTAGATGACGATAATGATGGAATTTTAGATGAGATAGAAGCTTGTTTCTCGTTTAGCTTAGATGGAGACTCTTTTGATAATTATACAGGAAATAATTACTTTCCTGATAACAGTATGGATGAGTTTATGGAGCCAAGTATTGCTCCACCATTTTCTTCAGTAAATAGTGATGGTGAAATATGGTCAGGCACAAACTTATATCAACCTTATACTGATAGTCAAGGTAAAAACCACGGGAAATTTATTCAGCTTCTACAAGGAGCAGGAGAAAATGATTTGAGTTATTGGGATGAATCTTCTCACGATGCTACAACTAGTTTTGATAGAATTGTAGTTATTGAAAACGTAACACCAAACACAGATTATACAGTAAGTTTTGTCCAAAGAGCTGGGGTAATTTATTTTGATGTAAATGGAGGTTATCAGCCTGGAGGTGAAACTCTATTGCAGTTACAGTCAATGAACTCTGACTTTGAAATAAGCCAGAAATTCACACCAGGCTCATCATGGAGTGAAGAGTCATTTAATTTTACCACAGATTCTGAAACAACCCAGCTAGCAATCTTGTTTTCTGCTTATGATGCTAACAATCCTGTTTCAATTCACTTGGATGCTATTGTATTTGATTATCAAGAAAGCTGTAACGGAGATATTGATGAAGATGGTGTTCCAAATCACTTAGACCTTGACTCTGATAACGATGGAATTTATGATGTTGTTGAAGCAGGCTTTGAGGCTATTGATACCAACTTAGATGGGATGTTGGATTTCAATGATTCAGCATTTGTTGATACAGATTTTGATACAATTCATGATCCTGTAATTGGAGCTACAATAATTGATTCAGATGGCGATGGAGTTATTGATGCTTTTCAACTTGACTCAGATGGTGATGGATGTTTTGATACGGGCGAAGCTGGATATACAGACAGTACACTTGTAGCTGATAGAGATGGAATTTTGGGCGATGCTCCTTACACTGTAGATAGCTTTGGTAAAATTAGCAGTGGTTCAGATGGCTACACTGTTCCTGATGACTTTGATAATAATGGCATTTTAGATTACAGAGAAGTCGAGTATGATGCAGGTTGTTTTAATCCATCTATGCTTGTTACAAAAACAGCTACAATAACGCAAAACGATGGCAACACCACTGTTGATGTTGGGGATGTTATAAATTACGAGATCACGGTTGTAAATAATTCTTTGGAACCATTAAAAGATATAGTTGTTAAGGATACTCTTTCAAATCAAGCATTAAGCTTTGAGCTACAAACTACTTATGTAGAGGAGTTAAATACCGGCAATCACGAGGAAGGAGAAATTAAACTTACTTCATTAGGAAACACAACAAACCCAAATAATTATACTATTGGTCAGCAACAAAGAAATAATGATATGGTAGCGAACAGTAATGGCTCTTATTGGAATCACTTTGCTAATTCTATATATGTGTGTAATAGTTGTGGTTTTTTTAGAATTTATCATCCACCAGAAACAGGAAGTGTAGGCAGTATTTCTTCACCTTTAGGAAATTATGTAGGTCTTAATTTATCTCAAATAAATAAAGCTACAGGGCTAATGTCAACAGAGACATTCTCACTTGATGGCGTCACTTATACAGTTACTCACGGCTGGGCGGTAACAGGAATATATAGAATTGATATTGATTCGAGTGATCCTGACAAGGAGTTTAAAGTTTATACATACAATCAGATGTATTACTCTAGTTATAGTATGTATCATTTTTCAAAAGAAACTGATTGGGGGAAAATTAGATATTTTCGTTATGATCGCTCAGGTGATTCTAGTAGAGATATACATGTATATTTCATTCCAAAAAGCGTTGAAGTTTCAAAAAGAGTAAATGGGGAGTATAGAAAATCGACAGATAATTTTACTTACGAAAATACCTCAGATAATTCCTCAAATCCACATTACGAAAGTTATTATAGTAATAGCTATAGAAATTATGCTACAACCACTCCTTACAAAGAAGGAGCAATTATTTATTATGCAGTAAGAGATAATGTGATTGATTGGGTAGAAGCAGATCTTTTAGGCGCAGATACTAACACTATGGAGTATGGAGTACTAAAACAAGACAACACTGCTGTGTACACTGCTCAACATACAGTTACTCAAGCAGATATCGATGCTGGAGACCTTTTATCCAACCAGGTTACAGTTACAGCAACTATGGTTAAACCTGAAACGAGTGTTTCTGTAGGAGATATTACAATCACTGAAACATTAGAAGATCCAGTTGAAACAGAACTAAATAGTACAAGCTCAATTGATGTGACAAAAGTGGCAGATGTTAGCGATAAAGATGGTGATGGATATACAAATACTGGCGATGAAGTGACATTTACAATTGATATTACAAACACTGGTACTCAGACAATCACAGGCCTTGATATTCAAGATACTCTTTCAGACGCTAATGGAGATCTAATTTCAAATCCAGATCTCTCTCAGTTTCCAATTAATACAAACTATGTTTACCACTCAGACCATCTTTCAGAAATCCATCAATCTTATGGCCTATCTAGTTATGGGACAATCACTTACAATTATCCTGAAAATATTTCAGTTTACGTTGATCAGAATAATACACACGATGATAAGGGTATAGGAATAATATCAACTGGCAAAGGGTATTCTGTTTGGGGAGCGTCTGAAAACAGTACTGCAGTTCATGGTCTTACTTTAAATAGAGCAAACGCAACAAACATTGAAGATCACATATTTTTTAATTCATCTGCTGGTAATAGTTCGAATAATGGGGGGTATAAACTAGAGCCAAATACTACATATACTCTATCAGTATATGCAAGAAAACCTAATTCGTCTACAGAAGATTCAAACTTTAATTTATTCGCTTATGATGGAAATGCACAAATTACTCATGATAATACGGATGATATAATTAATAATTCATTTAACTCTGATAACCTAATTGTTGATAGTGATCAATTTAAAAGATATCAATTCACCTTTACTACAGGGGATGTTGCCTATCATAATAATACAGATGTTAATGCTCTTAATGGTGCTGGAATTATAGCTAATCCTCGTTTTGGGATTGTTTTACCTAAAGCAATTAGTGACCCTACAACTGGGGAAATAAATATTTGGGGTCTTCAACTTGAGAAATCACCAAGAGCCACAACATATGTTTTAAATGATGGAACAGATAATTATGATAATCCTAAAGGTAAAGTTAATATTAGCGAAGGAAATTCATTTGTTTTTCGTT
>Ga0233438_10000291_pt1 | contig 67728 bp, 72 predicted proteins | sample SI_123_September_FD_182720 | JGI IMG/M metagenome (GOLD analysis project Ga0233438, IMG submission 182720) | Seawater microbial communities from Saanich Inlet, British Columbia, Canada - SI_123_September2016_10_MG | ecosystem: Environmental > Aquatic > Marine > Inlet | place: Canada: British... | reverse complement strand
CTTCGGATGCGCCGCCCGCGGCATCGCCGTTTTCATTCCATGTCGAATTGTGAATGCCGGCGTGGGCACTGTGCGCCATCAACTCGTGATAGGCCGGATGGAATTCGACCTCGTCGCGGCGAAAGCCGCGCGCATCGAAGGTCTTCAGTTTCGGCGTGTTCTCGTTGGCGACGCGGCCGCGCTGCGCCATCGCCGCGGAGCCCCAATGCCTGCCGAAGTCGGCAAGTTCCGCTGCTGCCGCCTTCCCGCCATTGACCGACACGGCCTCCGCGAGCGGGCAGTCGAGGGAGAACAGGTCAACGTCCTCAAATGGAGGCGATTGGTTAAAGACATCGGTCGTTGCGGACAAGGACAATTGAGCCATGAGTCGTTCCCGGAAATGAGAACGACAGGCTATACTGGAACGCGGCGCGTTTCACGTCACCGTTACGAAATGTTGGGTGTGGCCCGATCTTCGCCGACGGGCGGTTCCGGCTTTTCCTTGGCCTGCGGAAGGTCATCATAACCCCGACGGCTGCTATAGAACGTCAGCGCCATCAAACCGAAACCGATGATAAGCGAGAAGAAAACTCCCAGTCCCATCGCGATATAGCCGTGGATCGACATCTGCACGTCGGCGTGTGACGTCCAGCCCTGCCATGCCCACCAGATTGTCGCTGCAAGGATGGCGAGAAGAATCGCCGTGATCGTTATTCCGCCCCTGCTCATGACGAGGCCTTTCCGGGTCAGGTGCGCTGGGTCGCGCACCTCTTCGGAAGAGCTATAATCGAGCGGCCAAAATTCAACCCCACACGCGCCGCAATTATCGCTTCGCCACCGGAAAATCGAACGTTGCATTGCCCGGCCCCGGCAGCGAAAAGTGCCACCATTCCAGCCGGAAATTCGAGAAACCCTGCCGCGCCATCGCGGACACAAGGGTCTCCCGCCATTTGCGCTGCTGCGGTGTGATCACCTTCGAGCCGGTATGCGCCTTCTCGTCCGAGCAATCGTAGCCGGCGCCCATGTCGACGCTGCTGTCCGGCGCGCGACGATGTTGCGATTCCGTGCAATCACCATAGTCGGCCTTCGGATCGAACGGCGCGACCTTTGACACGGGCAGTTGTACCAGCGTGAGGTCCACCGCCTTGCCGGTCGAGTGTCCGGAATGTTTGGCAATATAGCCTAAGCGAAAGAGATCGGCTTTGCGCATCCTCGGGTTGTAGCGCCGCTGCGCCGGCATCTCAGAGCCGTCCTGCGCCCACGCGTACATGTCATCCACCGCGCGCTGCGGCCGATAGCAGTCGTACACCTTGAGCGAGAGTCCGCGCGGCTTCAGATCCTGCTGCACGCGTTTCAGCGCCGCTCCAACACGGCGGGTGACAATGCACTCGCCCGCTTCGTAACCGTTCAGCACGCGCCCGACGAAATTGTTCGCCGTAGCGTAGCGCATATCCTGAATGATGGTCGGGTCGATATCGCGCAGATAGACAAAGCCGGCGGGCACCGGCTGCGCGACCGCAGCCGACGTCCCGAGGCCCACGAGCAGGATTGCGGTTGCAAGTTTCATGATCCGGCGTCCGATATCGTCATGCCGAGGAAGCCCGGCCATGACGGCGAAAATACGATAGGTGCAATGTTCCACAGCACGCTTTCGACCCGTTTACCCTGCCCGGACATGAGCGGGGGAAAACTCCGCAACCGCCGAATCCGCCTTGCTCCCCCGGGCAAGTCTGCCTATAGCTCTTGCTTTAATGACAACTGCATCGAAATCGAGTTTTGTCCTCGGACACCGGCATTTGCTGGGCATCGAGGGCCTTTCCGCGGCCGACATCAGCGGCCTTCTGGACCTGTCCGAAGAGTTCGTCGAACTGAACCGGCAGGTCGACAAGAAGCGCACCAATCTGCGCGGCCGCACCCAGGTCAATCTGTTCTTCGAAGCCTCGACGCGAACCCAGTCCTCGTTCGAGATCGCGGGCAAGCGGCTTGGCGCCGACGTCATGAACATGTCGGTGTCGTCCTCCTCGATCCGCAAGGGCGAGACGCTGATGGATACCGCGATCACGCTCAACGCCATGCACCCGGACATTCTGGTGGTACGGCATCATGCGTCCGGCGCGGTGGAACTGCTCGCCCAGAAAGTCGACGGTTCGGTCATCAATGCCGGCGACGGTGCGCATGAACACCCGACGCAAGCACTGCTTGACGCACTCACCATCCGACGCAACAAGGGGCACATTGAGGGCCTGCTGGTGGCGATCTGCGGCGACGTGTTGCATTCGCGGGTCGCGCGCTCCAACATCATCCTGCTCAATGCCATGGGCGCTCGCGTGCGCGTGGTTGCGCCCTCCACGCTGTTGCCGCCCGGCATTGAGCGCATGGGTGTCGAGGTGGCGCGTGACATGCGCGAAGGACTTGACGGCGCGGACATCGTCATGATGCTGCGGCTGCAGCGCGAGCGCATGAACGGCTCATTCGTGCCGTCGAGTTCGGAATACTTCCACTATTACGGGCTCGACCAGAAGAAACTCGGCTATGCCAAGCCCGAAGCGCTGGTGATGCATCCCGGGCCAATGAACAGAGGCGTCGAAATCGACTCCATCGTGGCGGACGGCGCGCAGTCGCTGATCCGCGAACAGGTCGAAATGGGTGTGGCGGTGCGCATGGCGGTGCTTGAAGCGCTCGCCCGCAACCTGCCCAACGCGTAACTGGTGCGCTGAATGCGAAGTTCCTGCGGCCGATGCGGCGAGTTCTTTCAGGAACTTCGCATTCAAAAGCGCACCAGAACAATTATGGATACTCGTGTCCCTTTGGTTCTGGCGTTCGTAAGAGCAGCCGCTGAAAAGGGATACGAACGCCAGAACCGGGACACGAGATGAGAACAGACCGCCGCCCCATCCTCCTCGCCAACGCCCGCCTGATCGATCCGTCGCGGGATCTCGACGGCCCCGGCGATGTGCTGATCGCCGACGGCACCATTCGCGATGCACGGCGCGGCATCGGCGCAGCCGGCGTGCCCGAAGGCACAGACATTATTAATTGCGCCGGCAAGGTCGTGGCCCCAGGCCTCGTGGACATGCGCGCCTTCGTCGGCGAGCCAGGTGCAGGCCATCGCGAGACCTTTGCGTCCGCGAGCCTCGCAGCAGCTGCGGGCGGAATCACCACCATTGTCTGCCAGCCCGACACCAAGCCCGTGATCGACAATTCCGCGACGGTGGATTTCATCCTCCGCCGCGCCCGCGATACCGCCATCGTCAACATTCATCCCATGGCCGCACTGACCAAGGGCATGAAGGGCGAGGAAATGACCGAGATCGGCCTGCTCAAGGCGGCCGGCGCGGTCGCTTTCACCGACGGTGACAGAAGCGTGATGAACGCGCTGGTGATGCGCCGCGCGCTGACCTATGCCCGCGATTTCGACGCGCTGATAGTCCATCACACCGAAGATCCGAACCTTGTCGGCGAAGGCGTGATGAACGAAGGCGAGTTCGCGTCGCGGCTTGGCCTGTTCGGAATTCCCAATGCATCCGAGGCCATGGTGCTGGAGCGCGACATGCGCCTCGTGGCGCTGACCGGCGGACGTTACCACGCAGCTTCCCTCACCTGCATCGACTCGCTCGACGTTCTCAAGCGCGCCAAGGACGCCGGTCTCGAGGTCAGCGCCTCAGCCTCGATCAATCATCTCGCGCTGAATGAAAACGACATCGGCCCCTATCGCACCTTCCTGAAACTGTCGCCGCCGCTGCGCACCGAACAGGATCGCGCCGCGCTGGTCGCCGCCCTCGCCTCGGGCCTGATCGACGTCATCATGTCGGATCACAACCCGCAGGACGTCGAGGTGAAGCGTCTGCCGTTTGCCGAAGCTGCCGCCGGCGCCATCGGCCTGGAGACTATGCTGTCGGCAGGTCTACGTCTCGTTCACTCCGGCGAAATCGACCTCAAGACACTCATTCGCGCCATGTCCACCCGCCCCGCCGAACTGCTTGGCCTGCCCGGCGGCTCATTGCGTCCGGGGTCGCCCGCCGACGTGATCGTGATCGATCTGGATACGCCTTGGGTGCTCGATCCGGCGGACCTCAAGTCCCAGTGCAAGAACACGCCATTCGACGAAGCGCGGTTCAGCGGCCGCGTCGCGCGCACCATTGTTGACGGCCGCACCGTCTATGAACATGTATGAGTGCGGCCCACCGCCGCGCTTTTAACTTTGACGACGTGTGAGGCGATATGAGCGGTTTCCTGACGGCCTTTGCTCTCAGCTTCGTGCTGGCCTTCCTGTTCGGCTATCTCTGCGGCTCGATTCCATTCGGGTTGATCCTGACGAAACTCGCAGGCACGCCGGATCTGCGCTCGATCGGCTCAGGCAATATCGGCGCGACCAATGTGCTGCGCACTGGCAACAAGGGCCTCGCCGCCGCGACGCTGCTTGGCGATATGCTGAAAGGCACGATTGCCGTCATCGTCGCCGGACATTTCGGCGGCCCTAACGCCGCGATTGCCGCGGGCGTCGGCGCCTTCGTCGGTCATCTTTTTCCGGTGTGGCTGAAGTTCAAGGGCGGCAAAGGCGTCGCGACCTATATCGGCGTGCTGCTCGGATTGTTCTGGCCCGCCGCGCTGGCGTTTTGTGCAATCTGGATCGCGGTCGCGCTGATCTTCCGCTACTCGTCGCTGGCGGCACTCGTCGCAAGCGTCCTGGTGCCGGTGATGCTGTTCTGGGCGCAGCATACGGCGCTCGCCGCCGTCTTCGCGCTCATGACCGCCGCGCTGTGGATCATGCACCGCGCCAACATCCAGCGGCTGATGAACGGCACCGAAGGGAAGATCGGAAAGAAGGGGTAAGCCCAATTTTCACAGGCCCATTGTCACTCTTTACCAAGGTGTCGCAAAGCTCCCGCTGAGCCGGGTAACGCAGCGACCGGAGGTGGAAGCAAAGGACCAGAGGGACTAAATTCTCACTGCGCCAACTACGCTCTCTCAGTAGCGCAGCGCAGGCGTCAAGGCGGTTAACCCGCCTTCAACTTTCTCGCCTTCCGAAGATCTGCGTTGATGCGCGTCTGCCAACCGTCGCCTGTCTTGCGATAGGCTTCCAGAACATCGGCATCGAGCCGCAGCTTGATCGCCTCTTTCGGCTTGTCGAGTTTCGGCCGCCCGCGCGAACGGACGATCTCTTCAACGATATCCTTCAGCGTCGTGCCGGGCGGATACTTCTTGGCGCGCGCGAAATCGGCTTCGGTCCATTCCGGATTGTCGTCATCGAAAACAGGCTCATTCTTTTTGCGGGGCATATCGTTTCATCTCCTTGGTATGGGCCCGGCGAAGACTGATGGCGCGGACATTGCCGCCCCGCACTGTGAACACGAGACAGTAAGCAAGGCCGTCGATAAACCCGTAAGTCCGATGCCGGACTTCATTGTAGTTAAACCGCGCATCTTCGACCCTTGCCACGCCAACGATATCTACAGCACGAGCCAGCGAGATGCCGTGCTTGCGGATGTTCTCTGCATCCTTGGCCGGATCGAACTCGATCCTCATATATTATTGTACCCCCAATAAATCAAGCATCAAATTGGAAATCAAAGTGGCCTGCCAATAACCGAATGAGAAATCTTGTTCATTACCCGCTCTTGCGCAACACTCCCCTCCACGGGGGCCGCGTGGACATCAAGACTTCAGCCACGACCAGACTGACCGACGCGCAGCGCATCGACTGGCTGCGGCTGATCCGTTCCGACAATGTCGGGCCGCGCACCTTCCGCTCCCTCGTCAATCATTTCGGCAGTGCACGCGCAGCGCTCGATCGCCTGCCTGATCTCGCCCAGCGCGGCGGCGCCTCCAAGGTTGGCCGAATCTGCACACAGCTGGAGGCGGAGCGCGAGATCGATAGCAGCAAGCGGATCGGCGTCGCCCTGATCGCTCCGGGTGAGTACGGCTATCCGCCGCGCCTTGCCTTGATCGACGACTCCCCGCCGCTGCTCGGCGTGCGCGGCGTTTTGAATGTCCAGACCCAACCGATGATCGGCATCGTAGGCTCGCGCAACGCATCCGGTGCCGGACTGAAGTTCGCGCAGACCATCGCGCGCGATCTCGGCAGCGCCGGATTTGCAATCGCCTCAGGGCTAGCGCGCGGCATCGATCAGGCCGCGCATCGCGTCACGCTCGATAGCGGCACCGTCGCGGTACTGGCGGGCGGACATGACAAAATCTATCCGGCCGAGCATGAAGACCTGCTGGCCGCGATCATCTCGTCAGGCAGCGGCGCGATTTCCGAAATGCCGCTCGGCCACGGCCCCCGCGCGCGGGATTTTCCCCGCCGCAACCGGCTGATCTCCGGCGTCTCGCTTGGAGTCATCATCGTCGAGGCCGCGCATCGGTCGGGCTCGCTGATCACCGCGCGCTTCGCCAATGAACAGGGCCGCGAGGTGTTCGCCGTGCCCGGCTCTCCGCTCGATCCGCGGGCAGCGGGGACAAACGACCTGATCAAACAGGGCGCGACGCTGGTGACAGAAGCCGCCGACGTCATCAACGCGGTTCAGCCGATCATGGGCCGTCCAGTCGAGTTGCCGATGAGCGAGCCCGAAGACGGCCGGCCAATGGACGACGAGCCCGCCGCCAGTGACCGCGCACGTATTCTCAACCTGCTCGGTCCTTCGCCCATCGGCATCGACGATCTCATCCGCATGACGGATGTGTCGCCCGCCGTGGTGCGCACCGTCCTGCTCGAGCTTGAACTGGCAGGACGGCTGGAACGTCACGGCGGCGGGATCGTCTCATTGCTCTAGAGAAAGGCCGTTATTCCGGATGACCGTGCAAAGCGCGGTCGATCCGGAATCTCGATGTGACAAATGAGGAATTCGACGAGATTCCGGATTCGCGCGTTTCACGCACGCCCCGGAATGGCACCTGTAACCTTATCATCCCCGATAGATCGGCGCGCCGGCGGGAGATGCCATCGAACCGCCATCGACGAAGATCTCCTGCCCCTGCACATGCGCCGCGTCGTCCGACGCGAGGAACAGCACGGTCTTCGAGATGTGGTCGACCTCGCCCATCCGTCCGAGCGGCGTGCTGGCGGAGATGCGCTTTTCGAGCATCTTCTCGGCTTCAGGCGTCGCGATACCTGGCCCCCAGATCGGCGTGCGCGTGCCGCCGGGCGAGACCACGTTGACGCGGATGCCGCGCGGCGAAAGTTCGGACGCCATCACGCGCGCCATCGCGCGCACGCCGGCCTTGGTCGCCGCATAAGCCGAGTAGCCGGGATTGCCGAGTACCGAAATCACCGAGCCGTTGAGAATGATCGACCCGTTGTCGTTGAGGTGCGCGACTGCCGCCTGCACCGTGAAGAACACGGCGGTGAGATTGGTCTTGATGACGTTCTCGAACGCCGCGAGCGTGGTGCCGCCGACCGGCGTGTTGCCGGCGATGCCCGCATTGGCAAACACGATGTCGAGCTTGCCGAACTTCTTCACCGCCTGCGCGACTGCACCTTCGAGCTGCGCGACATCGGTGGCGTCGGCTTTGATGCCGAAACCGTTTGGCCCCAGTTCCGCCATTGCGGAATCGAGTCTGGCCTGATCCCGCCCCGTGATCGCCACATGGGCCCCTTCGGCTACGAAAAGCTTCGCCGTGGCGAGGCCGATACCGCTGTTGCCGCCCGTGATGAGTGCCGTTTTGCCCTTTAGCCTCATGGAACGCTCCTGTTTTGATCGACTTGGTTTCTGGTTTCATAATGAAACTACACTTGCTGAATAGGACCTCTGGTTCTATAATGCAACCACAATCTCGTGAACGGAGGTCAGGCCGTGAAACGCAAGAGTCTTCAGGGCGATCTGTGCCCTATCGCGCGGACGCTGGACGCCATCGGCGACTGGTGGTCGCTGCTGATCATCCGCGATGCGCTTATCGGCGCGCGGCGCTTCAGCCAGTTTCAGAAGAATCTTGGAGTTGCGAAGAACATCCTGACCGTGCGGCTGCGCTCTCTGGTGTCGCAAGGCATTCTCGAGGTGCAGCCGGCATCGGACGGCAGCGCTTATCAGGATTATGTGCCGACAGCGAAGGCGCGTGCGCTGTTTCCGGTACTGGTCGCCTTGCGGCAGTGGGGTGAAGAATACGCCTTTAAACCAAGCGAAACTCGCAGTTCGTTGGTCGATCGAAGGGACGGATTACCGCTCGGCAAGTTGCGGATCCTCGCCCATGACGGCCGCGCACTGGACCAAGCGGACACGAAGGTCGTGGCTCCGGCGTTGGCCTAGAATTTGCCGGGCGTGAGCCGCTGCCTGACGAATTCATCCGCTTCGAGCCGCGCCATGTCGAGCAGGTGCGCCAGCATGTCGAGGCGGTGGCGGCGCGAGAGCTGCGCCAGTTCCGCAACAGCCTCCGAAATGACGCTTGCCGCTTCAACCGGACCGCCATCCCTGGCGAGTGAATCGGTCCGCAACACATCACTGTGACTGTCGCGAGCGGCCATCCGGCCCCCTTCCAAACCAAGGGAATTTGTCCATTTAAGTGTATTTTACAATTGTACACGCATATGGAGCGCAACCACAAGTATGCATTACATACAACCTATACGAGCATTTCGACTTCAAAACAGGTCTCCTCACCAGATCCCGATTTGACAGCGGACCACCTTTTACCCATGTATCGGGCAAGCCAGCCTGATGGAATCTTGCGATTCCGGCCCGCGTATCCCCTATAAGTTATTGGAATCAAATGAATCTCGTCATTGTCGAGTCGCCTGCGAAGGCCAAGACGATCAACAAGTATTTGGGCTCGGGCTACGAGGTTCTGGCCTCGTACGGCCATGTCCGCGACCTTCCGGCCAAGAATGGATCGGTCGATCCGGACGCCAATTTCCAGATGATCTGGGAAAACGATCCCAAGGCGGCTGGCCGCCTCAACGATATCGCCAAGGCACTTAAGGGCGCGGACAAGCTGATCCTCGCAACCGACCCTGATCGCGAAGGCGAGGCAATCTCCTGGCATGTCCTGGAGATCATGAAACAGAAGCGCGCGCTCAAGGACCAGAAGATCGAGCGCGTGGTCTTCAACGCCATCACCAAGCAGGCCGTCACCGAGGCCATGAAGAATCCGCGCGAGATCGACGGCGCGCTGGTCGACGCCTATCTGGCGCGCCGCGCGCTCGACTATCTGGTGGGGTTCACCCTCTCCCCTGTTCTCTGGCGCAAGCTGCCCGGCGCGCGTTCCGCTGGCCGGGTGCAGTCCGTCGCATTGCGGCTGGTCTGCGACCGCGAACTCGAGATCGAAAAATTTGTCCCGCGCGAATACTGGTCGCTGCTGACCACGCTGGCGACTCCTCGCGGTGAATCCTTCGAGGCGCGCCTCGTCGGAGCCGACGGCAAGAAGCTGCAGCGCCTCGATATCGGCACCGGCGCGGAAGCCGAGGATTTCAAAAAGGCGATCGAAGCCGCGAATTTCACCGTCTCCGCGGTGGAAGCCAAGCCGGCGCGCCGTAATCCGCAGTCCCCGTTCACGACATCGACGCTGCAACAGGAAGCCAGCCGCAAGCTCGGCTTTGCGCCTGCGCACACCATGCGCATCGCCCAGCGTCTGTACGAAGGCATCGACATCGGCGGCGAAACCACCGGTCTCATTACTTATATGCGTACCGACGGCGTGCAGATCGATCCGTCTGCCATCACACAGGCCCGCAAGGTGATCGGCGAGGACTACGGCAAGGCTTACGTTCCGGATTCCCCGCGCCAGTACACATCCAAGGCAAAGAACGCACAGGAAGCACACGAAGCTATCCGCCCGACCGACCTGTCGCGCCGTCCTTCATCGCTGAAGGCAAGGCTCGATAACGATCAGGCCCGGCTTTACGAATTGATCTGGATGCGCACGGTCGCGAGCCAGATGGAATCCGCCGAGATGGAGCGCACCACCGTCGATATTACGGCGAAGGCCGGCGCGCGCGTGCTTGAATTGCGCGCCACGGGTCAGGTCGTGAAGTTCGACGGCTTCCTCGCCGTTTATCAGGAAGGCCGCGACGACGATCCCGAGGACGAAGACAGCAAGCGCCTCCCGGTGATTAACCAGGGCGAAGCGCTTAAGCGCGAAAGCCTCAACGTCACCCAGCATTTCACCGAACCGCCGCCGCGTTTCTCGGAAGCCTCGCTCGTGAAGCGCATGGAAGAACTCGGCATCGGCCGCCCTTCCACCTATGCGTCGATCATTCAGGTGCTGAAGGATCGCGGCTATGTGAAGCTCGAGAAGAAGCGTCTGCACGGCGAGGACAAGGGCCGCGTCGTCGTGGCCTTCCTTGAGAATTACTTCGCGCGCTATGTGGAATTCGATTTCACCGCAGATCTCGAAGAAAAGCTCGACAAGATTTCAAACAATGAAATCTCGTGGAAGAAGGTGCTGGCGGATTTCTGGAAGGACTTCATCGGCGCCGTCAACGATATCAAGGACGTCCGCGTCACCGAAGTGCTCGACGTGCTCGACGCGATGCTCGGCGAACATATTTACGAGCCGCGTGCTGATGGCGGCGATCCCCGCCAGTGCCCGAGCTGCGGCAACGGCAAGCTCAATCTGAAGGCCGGCAAGTTCGGCGCTTTCGTCGGCTGCTCGAACTATCCCGAATGCCGCTACACACGGCCTCTCGCCGCGTCGAGCGGATCGAGCGATCGCCCGCTGGGCAAGGATCCGGTGTCTGGCCTTGAAGTTGCTGTCAAGGCCGGACGTTTCGGCCCATATATCCAGCTCGGCGAGCCTAAGGACTACGGCGAGGACGAAAAGCCGAAGCGCGCGGGCATTCCGAAAAACATGTCGCCCGCCGACGTTGAACTCGAACTTGCGCTGAAGTTGCTGTCGCTGCCGCGCGATATCGGACCGCATCCGGAGGACGGCGAAGTGATTACCGCCGGCATCGGACGTTTCGGTCCGTTCGTGCGCCACGGCAAGACCTATGCAAGCCTTGAAGCAGGCGATGAGGTTTACACCGTTGGTCTCAACCGGGCTGTGACGCTGATCGCGGAGAAGGTCGCCAAGGGGCCGAGCCGCCGTTTCGGCGCCGATCCGGGCAAGCCGCTCGGCGAGTATCCCGCACGCGGCGGCACCATCATGGTCAAGAGCGGCCGTTACGGCGCCTACGTGACCATCGACGGCATCAATGCCACCATCCCGAGCGACAAGACGCCGGAGACCATCACGCTGCCGGAAGCCATCGCGCTGATCGAGGAGCGCGCGGCCAAGGGCGGCGGCAAGCCGAAGCGCGCGGCCAAGAAGGCTGCGAAAAAGCCCGCGAAGGTCGCTACCGCCACAAACGGTGCCGCCGAATCCGAGGCGCCTGCGAAGAAGCCTGCCGCCAAGAAAAAGGTCGCCGCGAAAAAGGCTGCGCCAAAGAAAGCCGCAGCCGAACCCGTCTCGCTGAAGGATGCAAAGGCCAAGGCGGAAGTCGCGAAGGTCGCGGCGGCCAAGGTCGCCAAGATCGCGGAAAAGAAGAGCGCCGGTAAAGCACGCGGATAATGAAAAAGAAAAGCGACGCGACAACTGCCTTTCCCGACAGAGAGAGCATTGTTGCGTTCGTCAAGGCGCAACCTGGTGAAGCCGGGACACGCGAACTGGCGCGGCATTTTGGATTGAAGAACGAATCCCGCGCGGCGCTGCGGCGCATTCTGCGCGAACTCGCCGACGAAGGACTGATCGCCAAGCAGGGCAAGAAGGTCCACGAGGTCAAGGCTCTTCCCCCAACCATTGTTGCAGACATCACGGGCCGCGACAGCGACGGCGAGTTGATTGCTTCCCCGGCCGAATGGCTTGAAGAAACAGACGGCCCTGCCCCGGTCATCCGCATCCATGTCCCGCGCAAGGCCGCATCCGGTACCGCTGCGGGCGTCGGCGACCGTGCGCTGCTGCGGATCGAGAAGCCCGACAACAAGCATGAAAAAACCTATCGCGGCCGTGTCATCAAGCTGCTCGACAAAGCCAGAAACCGCGTGCTCGGAATTTTCCGTACGCTGCCGAATGGCGACGGACGCCTGATCCCGATCGACAAGAAGCAGGTCGGCCGCGAACTGGCGATCACTGCCGCCGACGCAAACGGTGCGCAGGACGGTGATCTGGTCAGTGTCGAACTGATGCGCTCGCGCGGTTACGGACTGCCATCCGGCCGGGTGAAGGAACGCCTCGGCTCGCTCAAGACCGAGAAGGCTGTGAGCCTGATCGCGATCCACGCACACGAAATTCCGCAGGAATTTCCCGCCGACGTCATCCGGGAATCCGAAGCTGCCAAGCCCGCAACGCTTGCGGGACGCGAGGACTGGCGCAATGTGCCGCTCGTCACCATCGATCCACCGGATGCGAAGGACCACGACGATGCGGTCCACGCGGAATTGGACAGCGACCCGAGCAACAAGGGCGGCTACATCGTCAACGTTGCCATCGCCGATGTCGCGTTCTACGTGCGCCCGCAATCGCCGCTCGACCGCGAGGCGCTCAAGCGCGGTAATTCGGTCTACTTCCCAGACCGCGTGGTGCCGATGCTGCCCGAGCGCATCTCCAACGATTTGTGCTCGCTGAAGCCCGGCGAGCCCCGCGGCGCTCTCGCCGTGCGCATGGTGATCGACAAGGACGGCCGCAAACGCTCGCATACCTTCCATCGCGTGCTGATGCGGTCGGCCGCAAAACTGAACTATGCGCAGGCGCAGGCCGCCGTCGATGGGCGCCCCGACGACACCGCCGGCCCCCTGCTCGATCCAATCCTGAAGCCGCTCTATGACGCCTACGCGCTGGTGAAGCGTGCGCGCGACGAGCGCGATCCCCTCGATCTGGATTTGCCGGAGCGCAAGATTCTCCTGAAAGCCGACGGCACGGTGGACCGCGTGGTGACGCCGGAACGACTCGACGCCCACCGGCTGATCGAAGAGTTCATGATTCTCGCCAACGTCGCGGCGGCGGAAACGCTCGAGAAGAAAGCGCTGCCGTTGATCTATCGCGTGCATGACGAGCCGACGGTGGAGAAGGTTCACAACCTTCAGGAATTCCTGAAAACCCTCGACATCTCCTTTGCGAAGACGGGCGCATTGCGCCCGACGCTGTTCAACCGCGTGCTTGCCCATGTCAAAGGCCACGACTCGGAGCCGCTGGTGAACGAGGTGGTGCTGCGCTCGCAAGCGCAGGCGGAGTACTCGGCGGACAATTACGGCCACTTCGGCCTGAATCTCAGGCGTTACGCTCATTTCACATCGCCTATCCGGCGATACGCAGATCTTATCGTGCATCGCGCGCTGATCCGCGCACTCGGACTTGGCGAAGGCGCGCTGCCCGACACCGAGACGTTTGAAACACTGAGCGAGGTGGCTGCGGCAATTTCGCTCACTGAGCGCCGCGCGATGAAAGCCGAACGCGAGACCGCCGACCGGCTGATCGCGCATTTCCTTGCAGATCGCATCGGCGCGACGTTCGAAGGGCGAATCTCCGGCGTCACCCGTGCAGGACTGTTCGTAAAACTGACCGATACGGGCGCCGATGGCCTCATTCCCGTGCGCACGCTCGGAAGTGAGTATTACAACTACGACGAGACCCGCCACGCCCTGATCGGATCGCGCAGCGGTGCCATGCATCGATTGGGTGACGTCGTGCAGGTTCGTCTGGTAGAAGCTGCCCCGGTGGCTGGCGCGCTGCGGTTCGAATTGCTGTCCGAAGGACGGACTGCTCCGCGCGGTGGCCGCATGCGCGATAGCCGCGCCGGTAAGCCGCACACAGGCGGCAAGACTCGGCCAGGCCGCGACAAGAAGGACGGAAAGAAATCGCGCAAGCCTTCCCGCAAGGCGCGCAAATCGAACAAGAAGGGCTAGTGCCTTTCAAAGGAGCCGTTATGGAAAGCCGCACAATGCCCGCCGCGACGTGGACATCGACATCTCAATCGCTGCCCAAGCGCGATCTCTGGCAGGCGATGGCCCGCGGCTTACGCTGCCGCTGCCCGAGCTGTGGCGAAGGCAAGATCTTTCGCGCCTTCCTGAAAGTGGCCGACAAGTGCCCGGCCTGCGGAGAGAACCTGAGCCATCACCGCGCCGACGATCTGCCCGCCTATCTCGTGATCGTCATCGTCGGGCACATCATTGTGCCCATTGCGCTCTGGATCGAGACCAACTACGCGCCATCGATGCTGCTGCAACTGGCGTTCTACTTGCCCTTCACGCTGGTCTCGTCGCTGTTGCTGTTGCAGCCGGTCAAGGGTGCAGTGGTAGGATTGCAGTGGGCGTTCCGCATGCATGGCTTTGACGAAAGCCGGCCCGAGGGCGTCGAGGAAGGCACCATTGCGAAGCTGGTGAAATGAGCGAGCCTGAGAAAGAAGAGAAGGAAGACGACAGTCATCCTTACCGCCGCCCGAAAGATGCCGCGACGCTGATTCTCGTTGATCGCAGCGGAAGTGTGCCCAAGGTTCTGGTCGGCAAACGGCATGACAAGGTCATCTTCATGCCGGGCAAGTTCGTGTTCCCCGGCGGACGTGTCGATGCCACCGATAACCGCGTTCCGGTCGCGGCGGACATTCCGAAGGCTCTGGAAAAGAAACTGACCGGCGGCAGCCCGAAGATCGCGCCAGCTCGGGCTCGGGCGCTGGCCGTCGCAGCCATTCGCGAAGCCTGCGAGGAAACCGGGCTTTGTCTGGGACGGCAAGTCGCGCGTATGAACGGCGCAGCGGCGAAGCTCACCGGCGAGTGGAGGCCGTTCGCCGACGCCGGGCTGCTGCCCGACCCGTCCGGACTGTTCCTGATCGCCCGCGCCATCACTCCGCCCGGCCGGGTCCGGCGGTTCGACACACGGTTTTTTACCGCCGACGCATCGTCGATCGCGCACCGGGTTGAAGGCGTCGTCCATGCCGATGCCGAACTTGTTGAGCTTGTGTGGGTCGAGCTTGGTTCGCTGTCTCTCGCGGATCTTCATCAAATGACGAAGATGGTGCTGCGCGAACTGGACAAGCGCCTCGCACTGGGCCCGCTATCGCATGCGGCGGAGGTGCCGTTTTTCCACTTCTACGACGGCAAGATGCAGCGGGACGTCATCTGATTCTGCCTCCGGTGGAACAGTCCTCCTGCATCAGCGCCGTGATTGCAGAGGCCTGACGTTGTCATGACGACCGCCATTGCACCTGAACTGTCGGTCTCGGAATGGCTCAACGCAGCCACGCCGCTCACGCTTGCAGGTCTTCGCGGGCGCCCCGTTCTGATCCACGCCTTTCAGATGCTCTGTCCCGGCTGCGTATCGCACGGGACGCCGCAAACTCAACGCGCGCACGACATGTTCAGGAACACGGACTTGCAGGTCATCGGTCTGCATACCGTCTTCGAGCACCACGAAGCCATGAAACCGGTGTCATTGAAGGCGTTCGTTCACGAGAACAAGCTCACCTTCCCGATCGGTGTGGACACACCCGGCGAAGACACGCCGATTCCCGTGACAATGGCCAATTATGGCATGCGCGGAACCCCGACCATGATCCTGATCCGCCGGAACGGCACCGTGTATCATCACGGCTTCGGGCAACAGGACGACATGGCGGTCGGCGCAATGATTGCCTCGGTGCTGACAGACACCTGACCAAAGCGGGGAGTTGCGGTTTCAAGCCCCCGCGCGGGCTGATATGCTGGCCACCGACGGCGGCGGAACGCCCGCCAGGGATGAGCGAACCACAATTGTATGCGTACCGGCGCCGCCATATCGGTCGCCGCACATGTTGCGGCCCTGACAGCGTGTCTTGTGCTCGCGGGTGTGCGCCCGTTCGACCCGACGACCGCGGAAGCCATTACCGTCGATATCGTCACGCCCGAGGAAGTGCCGCCGCTTCCAAAGGAACCTGATAACTACGACTTCCCGACGCTTTCGAACAAAGATCAGGAACAGGCTGCTGCGGAAAGAAAGCAGGCTGCGCAGGAAACGCCGCAACAAGCGGCGCCGGAACAATCCGTAAAACCTGCCCCCGCTCCGCCCTCAAAGCCAAAGCAGGATTCGCAGCAGGCGGCGCTCAAGCAGCAGCCCGCCGAACCAGAGCAGCCTCAACCGCAGGCACAACCTCAGCAGCAGGCGCAGCCCCAACAACACCCCCCGGCACAGCCTCAGCAGGAAGTGCCGGTGGCGGCCCCCGACATCACAAGCAAGTTCGGCATGATGTTCACCCTGCCGGACGCCGGAGCAGCCGGCGACTTCGACGCCAAGGCGACGGCAAAGGCGAATATTTCCAGCGAGGATGCCGCAGCTCTACGCGCCCATCTCAAGAGTTGTTCGATCCTGCCGAAATCGGTGACGCCTTCCGACAATGTCCGGATCGTGCTGCGCGTGGCGTTTCAACGTGACGGCAAGCTCGCGTCGGAACCGCTTCTGATCGAAGCCAGTGCATCGGAAAAAGGTCCAGCTCTGATGCGCAGTGCGATGGATGCGCTGGACAAGTGCCAGCCGTACGCCATGCTGCCGGCTGATCGCTACGATCAGTGGCGCATGCTCGATCTCAGTTTCTCGCCGCAGGATTTCAAGGGCGGATAACCCGTCGGGAAAACTGCCCTCCCGCAGGGGCTGGACGATTTCGCCGACCTGGTGGTTCCGGAACTGCAGCGGCGTGGCATCTTCCGCAAGGACTACGAAGGCCCCACGCTCCGCGAAAATCTCGGCCTGCCATAGCCCAAAAACCGGCTTTTCGAGCCTGCCGGGGCTTTGAACGCGGCTGAATAGCCCTTCAGGCCCGTCGAACCGAGGCCCTTCGCGGGGCGAAATCCGGGGTATCCGCTTTTCGGAATATTGCGCCCTAAAACCTTGACTTTGGGGCGTTCGAAGCTAGGTTGCGCCCCAAATGCAGCTCGATTTGTCGGGTCTGCGCGTGATTCCTGACATTCGAGGTTCTGAACATGGCCAAAGCGGTCACCATCAAGGTCAAGCTCGTTTCCAGCGCGGATACCGGCTTCTATTACGTCGCCAAGAAGAACTCCCGCACGATGACCGACAAGCTCGTGAAGAAGAAGTACGATCCGGTCGCGAAAAAGCACGTCGAGTTCCGCGAAGCCAAGATCAAGTAAGTATTTCAATTACTTATGCACGAAAACGGGGCCTTTCGGCCCCGTTTTTCGTTTTTGGCGGTCCTCTCTGGCCGAGCACTGCCCCGCCATCAGTGGGATAGCAGGACCCAGCACGGCGGATTCGCGAGAATCGATCGCGTGGCTCCGCCCAGAATGAATTCGCGCAGTCTGGAGTGGCCGTAAGCGCCCATGACCAGAAGGTCGATGCCACGGGACACAACATAGGCCTCCAGGAAACTGCCGATTGAATGCTGATCGGTTTTCTTGACGTCTTCATGGATGGCTTCAATTCCAAAGCCTGCCAGGTACTCCACGAATTGCTGCGCCTGGGCGGATGACAGCGGCTTGTCGTCCGTCGCCGTGAACGCCCTCACCGTCTTTGCACGCCGCAGAAACGGCAACGCATCGGCCACGGCGCGCGCGGCCTGACGACTTCCGTCCCACGCAACGGCAACGGTCAGGATTGCCGTCGCCAGCGGCCGCACCGGCTCCTCCGGAAAAATCAGAACCGGGCGGCCCGACTCGAAGATGATCTGTTCGGCGAGATCAAGCTGGTCTTCGGTATCCTTCCTGAGCGGCTGAACGGTGACATGATGCAGCCGCGCCGACTCCACCAAGTTCCGCGTCATGTCATAAGGCGCCCTGCGCTCCAAGCGACAGCGATGCATCACATTATGGCGGGCGGCGACCTCCTCGAAACTATGGACGAGCTGTTGCGCATTGACTGCGCTCTTTCTTGCTTCCCGTTCGAGAAACTCCCCCATGTGCGCGCCTTCGAAGTAAAGGCCCATTTCAATTTCGACCTCATACACCACCGCCGAAACGCGCTGCGTAATCGTCGAATGATTTCCGCTCCGGTTTCCTGACGACAAAAGACTCTCGCTCAGGCGGAACACCGACTCGATTGCAGCCTTTGTTGTCGGCTTCGGATAGCTGACAAGCGGAAGCAAGAAATCCCTGATGGCCATGATGATCTCCTTTTGACCGAGCCTAACTGGTGGCGGGATCTGCCGGCTTGATATGGCTCCCATCCGTGAAAGCCTGCGGCACTATTGCTGCACTTGATGTGAATCAAGGTGTTCAGACGAGAAGCGGTCAGACTGAATTCGTGAGTGCCCGTTCGGGCCACATCGGTCCCATCAGAGCGCACAGGTGATCTTATGAGAGCGCATCACATCATGACCCGCAAAGTCATCAAGGCCGCGCCCGGTGATTCGATCACCGATGTTGCAAGGCTCATGCTTGACAACCATGTGAGCGGCCTTCCTGTTGTCGATTTGAAAGGTGCGCTGGTGGGTATTGTCACCGAGCGCGATCTATTGCGCCGACGGGAAATCGGCACGCAGCGCAAGAGACCGCGCTGGCTCGATTTCATTCTCGGCCCCGGATATCAGGCTGCGGAGTATGTCCAGACCGCCGGACGCCGCGTTGATGAGATCATGACACGCGATGTTCAAACCGTGACCGAGGACACCCCGCTTTCTGACGTCGTCGCCATCATGGAGAAATATCGCGTCAAGCGCGTCCCCGTCATGAACGGCAACAAGCTGACCGGAATCATCAGCCGCCAGAATTTCGTCCGCGCTGTCGCGGGCCTCACGCGTGACGTCCCCGATCCCACCGCGGACGACGCACATATCCACGCCCGTATTCTCGCAGAGATCGATCGACATGATTGGGGGCCAGCCGGACTGGAGGTCTTTGTCCGAAACGGTGTCGTCGACATCTGCGGCGTCATCACGGACGACCGCACGCGGCAGGCCATTGTCGTCGCGGCGGAGAATGTCGCGGGCGTCAAACAGGTTCACGATCACCTGGGTTGGGTCGACCCCATGTCAGGCACGTATTTCGGGTCCGAAGAAGACAGGACGAAAGCGAGTTAGGCCGCGGCAGCGACCACGCGGTTTCGGCCATCGTGCTTGGCGCGGTACAGCGCCTGGTCCGCGCGCTTGAGGACGGCGCTGATCGCCTCGCCCTTGGTTTCCAGGGTCGAGATGCCGATCGAAATGGTCACCTCGATACGCTTAGCGCCCTTCTCGATAGCGAACGGTTCCCCGGCGATGGAGCGGCGAAGCCGTTCGGCGACCATCCCCGCCACATGCAGGTCGGTCTCCGGCATCACGATGACGAACTCCTCGCCACCGAAGCGGCACGCGAGATCGATTCCGCGGATCGACTTGCGGATTCGCACGGCAAACTCGCGCAATACATCGTCGCCCGCATCGTGGCCGTAGTTATCGTTGATCGATTTGAAGTAGTCGATGTCCAGCATCATCAGTGCCAGTGGCTTGGCGCGCATGGCCGCCTGCTCTGCCAGCGTCGCAAGATGGCTTTCCATGTAGCGGCGGTTATGCAGCCCGGTCAGCGGATCGGTGATCGCCATTTCGATCGAGTTCTGCACGTTGTCGCGCAGGTGATCGGTGTAGCGGCGCTTGCGGATCTGGGTACGTGCGCGCGCCAGCAGTTCGTTCTTGTCCACCGGACGCAGCAGGTAATCGTTGACGCCGATTTCGAGCCCGCGCAGCAACCGCGCATTGTTGTCGGCGTCGGCAATGGCGAGAATCGGCACGCTGCGTGTCCGCTCCAGCGAACGCGCCTGGCTGCAAAGCCGCAACCCGTCGAAATTCTCCAGACCTAGCGACACGATCAGCAAATCGTAGTTGCCATCGGCGGCATGAAATAGCGCTTCGGCCGGGTTGGCTTCAACATCGACGCTATGTTCGGTGGCCAGCACAGGAGCCAGCCGCTCGTAGGACGATGGCCTATCATCGACCAGCAACACGCGCCCACCCCTGCCGGTATCAGCGACCGCGTCGCGCTCGGGGGCGTTGACGCCAATTTCCAGCGACGTGATCGCGCGCATGCGCAACTCGTCGGTCATCATCTTCAGCCGCGTCAGCGATCGCACGCGTGCGATCATCACGACGTCGGACACCGGCTTTGTCAGGAAGTCATCGGCGCCGGCGTCGAGCCCGCGCACGCGGTCGGATGGACTGTCGAGCGCCGTCACCATGATGACGGGAATGAAATGGGTTTTCGGATTCGACTTCAGGCGGCGGCAGACTTCGAATCCGTCGATGTCCGGCATCATCACGTCGAGCAGCACGATGTCGCATTCCGCGCGCTCGCAGATATCAAGCGCCTGCGTGCCGCAATTCGCCGTCACGACGTCAAAATATTCCGCGGACAGACGCGCCTCGAGCAGCTTTACGTTGGCGAGAACATCGTCAACGACCAGAACGCGCGCGGACATCAAACTCTCCTAGCCGACAAACCGTCGAACCGTCTCAATAAACTTTCCAACCGAAATCGGCTTGGATAAATACGCCTCGCACCCGCCTTCGCGGATACGTTCTTCGTCGCCCTTCATGGCAAAAGCCGTTACCGCGACCACAGGGATCGCGCGCAATTCGACATCCGCCTTGATCCAGCGTGTCACGTCGAGACCGGAAACCTCGGGAAGCTGGATATCCATGAGAATGAGATCGGGCCGGTGCTTGCGGGCGAGATCGAGTGCTTCAACCCCATTACGCGTGCCGACTGTCTGATACCCATGAGCCTCCAGCAGATCGCGGAAGAGCTTCATATTGAGCTCGTTGTCTTCCACGATCAGGACGGTTTTGGCCATCCTGGCCCTCCAATTCCCGCAAAATGCCCGTACGTGCTGAAACCATTGAATTCGCCACGCCACCGTGACTCGGGCATGATGGACTCAAAATAGAGACGATAAGTTACGGAAAGGCAAACGCGATCAATGACAAAAGGCCCATCGACCCCTCAGGAAGTAGCTGAATTTGTTGCGATTCAGGCCCTCTCCTTCCTGGCTTCAGACCCTGAGCGATTAGGGATGTTCCTGACCGAGAGCGGTATTGGCCCGCAGACCCTTCGAACCTCGGCCGCCGACCCGAAATTCCTTGCCGGCGTACTCGATTTCATCGTGCGTGATGACGCGACTGTGAAAGCCTTTGCCGATGCATCGCAGCTGACGCCGCAGGCCGTCGCCAACGCGCGCGAGGTGCTGGACCCCCGCTGGGAGTGACGCTTTGAGCGACCGTCCGCCAGCCGACCTGACAGGATTTTGCCGCGACTGCCTGGCGGACGCAGCAGCGAAGGCGATGCGCTGCACGGAATGCGGCTCCCCGCGCCTTATCCGCCATCGCACCCTCGGCACTCTGACACTCGCGCATATCGATTGCGACGCGTTCTATGCAACCGTCGAGAAACGCGACAACCCGGACATCGCCGACAAGCCTGTCATCATCGGCGGCGGCAAACGCGGCGTGGTGTCGGCGGCCTGTTATATCGCGCGCACCTACGGCGTGCGCTCGGCCATGCCGATGTTCAAGGCGCTGGACCTTTGTCCATCGGCTGTCGTGGTGCCTCCTGATATGGCCAAGTATGTCCGCGTGGGCCGCGAGGTTCGTCACGCGATGATGGCACTAACGCCGCTGGTCGAGCCGCTTTCCATCGACGAGGCGTTTCTCGACCTGAGCGGCACTGAACTGGTGCACGGCATGATGCCAGCCAAGGTGCTTGCGCGGTTCGCATCCCAGGTCGAGCGCGACATCGGCATCACCGTCTCGGTCGGCCTGTCCGTAAACAAATTTCTCGCCAAAATTGCATCCGACCTCGACAAACCGCGCGGCTTCGCGGCGCTCGACCAGGAGGAAGCGCGCGCGATGCTCGCAGAGCGGCCGGTCGGATTCATCTACGGCGTCGGCCCCGCCTCGCAGGAAAAGCTCTCGCAGCACGGCTTCCGCCTCATCAAGGATCTGCAGCGGGCGGACGAGATCGATCTGATGAAGCAGTTCGGCCCCGAAGGACGGCGGCTGTGGCGGTTGGCGCGCGGTATCGACGATCGCAAGGTCGTGGCCGATCGCGGAGCCAAGACGATTTCAAACGAAACCACGCTGGAATCCGATGTCCGTGATTTTCCGACGCTGGAGAAGATCCTCTGGCGGCTGTGCGAAAAAGTGTCCTCGCGCCTCAAGAGCGGCGATCTCTCCGGCTCGACCATCACGCTGAAACTAAAGACCGCGGACTTCCGGCAGCGCACCCGCTCCCAATCGCTTCAGGTTCCGACGCAACTCGCGACGCGCATTTTCGCCACCGTGCGCGAAATGCTCAGCCGCGAAATCGACGGCACCGCATTCCGGCTGATCGGCGCGGGTGTCAGCGCGCTCAAGCCCGGTGCGGAGGCGGATGATCAGGATCTGCTGGATCGGCGCTCCGCCCACGCTGAACGCGCAATGGACAATGTCCGCAAGAAATTCGGCAATACCGCAGTGATGCGCGGGATTGCGTATGACGGACCGGCAAAACCGGATTGACGGCTTCGCCGCCCTACTTGCAGGGCTTGGTTTCCTTGACGTCGATCTTGCCCATCGCGCCCGCGATGACGAAATCGTTGTAGTCCAGCGACAGTGCGCGGGAGACGCCGTCCTCGTACAATTCGAACGACATCGCGTAGATCGGCGTCTGTTCACCGGAATTGGATTTCGTCGCCCGGTCGTAGTAGCTGACCGTGACTGGCCACCGCGTCTGGGATTTGAACTTCTCGTTGGCGGTTGTGGCATCCGGCTTCGCGGGCGCTTTCGTCCCCGGAATCGGCTGCCCGATCACCGTGAGCGTGTTGTAGACCTTCTCGCCGTCGTCCGATCCGTCATAGATCACCAGTTCTAGCAGCGACTTGCCCGCGCGCGCGGCCTCGATGATCAGCTTGACCTGCTCCGTCGGAAACACCGCCCCTTCAATGGTGAAAGTCTTGACCTTGGGTTTCTTCAACTTGACCTTGACGGTCGTGCCCTCACGCTCCGCGATGCCATCGACGGATGTCGTGTCGGCGTCATTCATGCGGGTTTCGATCTTGAAGCGATAGCTCTTGCCCTCACCGTCTTCCCAACTGGTGGAGCGCAGATCGCTGATCGTGGTCTTGCTTTCACCGGCGTCGAGCTGTGACACCTGCCGGAATTCAGTGGTGTAACCCTCGCAGGCGCTGCCCGCGAAATTGTACAGAATGCGGCCGGTTGCGTTGCTGACGCTGGCATTGCCCCGCGACGTCTTCAGGCTCAGATCGTAGACTGCCTGGTGCGCGAGAAAGGCAACGCTGGGTGCAGCCAGCGCTGCGCCCGTGGCTGGCGCGAGAAACGCGGCAGACAACAGCAACGGAAGGGCAAGTGATCCACAACCTGAAATCCGGCGCGCGCGACGCATGGCGTCTCCTTGAGAGTTCGAATCAAAGCCATATTAACCGCTGCACGGGGCAGCAGTCGGCCCCGTTCAACAGAGTTTCACAAAACTGATGCGAAAAATGAGCCTTTTTTGAGGGGGTTCCACGACCGCCCGCAGTTGTGACTCGAGATCGAAGTCACCCCGGCCCTATACTCGAAATAGGTCGTCCGGACGTACCCCGCGGAGAAAACATGCACTCGCATTCTCTTGAAAACTGGACGCACGACCACGTCTTCCTTGGCGCGGCGCATGCGCGAAACGAGCGGCGCACCTGGCTCGTCGTCGGCCTGACCGTCGCCATGATGGTTGCCGAAATCATCGGCGGCACCATCTTCGGTTCGATGGCGCTGCTTGCCGACGGCTGGCATATGTCGACCCACGCAGCGGCCATCGGCATCGCCGCGCTGGCGTACCGATACGCGCGGCAACATGCACACGATCCGCGATTCGCGTTCGGCACCGGCAAGCTCGGTGAACTGGCGGCATTCACCAGCGCGGTCGTGCTGGCGATGATCGCCCTCCTTATCGCCTATGAAAGCGTGGTTCGGGTCGCTAACCCGGTCCCGATCGCCTACGGTGAAGCCATCGCGATCGCGGCAGTTGGGCTGGCGGTCAATCTCGTATCTGCGTGGCTGTTGCGCGAGGATCATGGCCATCGCGATCACGGTCATGCCCACGATCATCACGACAATGACCATCATGGCCACGAACATCACGGGCACCACCGCGACAACAATCTTAGAGCCGCCTATATGCATGTGCTTGCCGATGCCGCGACATCGGTGCTCGCCATCGGGGGCCTCTTTGCCGCCCGCGCCTTCAATTGGGTATGGATCGATCCTGTCGTCGGTTTCGTTGGAGCCTGCGTGATCGCAAGCTGGGCTTACAGCCTCATCCGCGACGCAGGCGCCGTGTTGATAGACATCGTTCCGGATGACGGTACGGAGCGCAAGATTCGCCAACTCATGGAAATTGACGGAGACAGAATCTCCGATCTCCATCTCTGGCAGATCGGCCCCGGCCATCGGGCTGTCATCGTCTCGATTGTCACCGACCGGCCGCAGGCGGTCACCGTTTACCGCGAACGCCTGGCGGCGCTTCGTAACCTGAGCCATGTCACAATCGAAGTTACGGCTTGCGAGAACCATGGACATGCCCGGGCGGCATAGCCCTAGCTGCCGCTGATAAATTGCGGAGCTTGCATGTGACGGCACGATAGGCGAAATATGACTCGCCCGTTCTTTGGCAATGTCGAACATCGTCTGCGGGCAAACATCAGAAAACATCGGGGACTGACATGGCGGGAACGGTTGAGCAGAAGTTGGGCGAGTTGGGCATCGTGTTGCATGAGCCAAATCCGCCTGTGGCGAACTACGTCGGATTCGTACGCACCGGAAATCTGCTGTTCGTCTCCGGCCAGGTCTGCAACACCCCTGAAGGCAAGCTGATCGCAAAGGGCAAGCTTGGGGCCAGCGTAACCACCGAACAAGGCGCTGCCGCCGCACGCGCCTGCGCCATCAACCTGCTGGCGCAGGTCAAGATGGCGCTCGGCGATCTCGACAAGGTGGCGCGCGTCGTCCGCCTCGGCGGCTTCGTCAATGCGACGCCGGATTTTCTTGAGGGGCCGAAGGTCCTTAACGGCGCATCGGATCTGATGGTGGCTGCATTCGGCGACAAAGGCCGGCATGCGCGCACCACCGTCGGCGTGGCTGCCCTTCCCTCGGACGCGGCCGTCGAAGTCGAAGGCATCTTCGAAGTTTCCTGACACCAATGACTGCGCGCGCACCCGGCTGGCTGACGGCGCGGCCGATCGCCCATCGCGGCCTGCACGATCGTGCGCGCGGCATCATTGAAAACATGCCCTCGGCGTTCGATGCTGCCATCGCCGGCAACTTCGCCATCGAGGTGGACCTCCAACCATCCGCTGACGGCGAAGCGATGGTGCATCACGATTACGCGCTCGGCCGACTCACACAGGGGACGGACGAGTTGCTTTCGCTGACGGCGGAGCAACTCAAGCAGGTCGGGTTCAAGCACACATCTGACCACATGATGACGCTCGGCGAACTCTGCACGCGCGTCGCGGGACGCGTACCGCTGGTGCTGGAGATAAAAAGCCGGTTCAACGGCGACCGGCGGCTAGTGATACGGATGGCGGAAGTGCTGGCTTCCTACAGCGGACCCGTGGCGGCTATGTCGTTCGATCCCGATCAGGTCACCGCGATCCGCGACCTGATGCCGGACCTGCCGCGCGGCATTGTCGCAGAACGTCATTACACCGATGGGGAATGGAAGCAGTTATCTGCCTCGAAAATTCGCGAGATGACCGGCTTGCGCCATGCCTTCCGCACCCAACCGCATTTCGTCAGCTATCGGGTGGACGATCTGCCGGCGCCGGCGCCGTGGATTGCGCGCAATATCTTCGGTTGCGCGCTCATCACATGGACTGTGCGAACGCCGGAACAGCGCGCACTCACCGCGCGATACGCCGACCAGATGACATTCGAGGGTTTCATCCCGGAGTAAGCCGAAAGGCGCGTTGCCAGATACTTGAAGTCATCCGCGCAAGAACCGATCTATACTCCTGAACGTTTTCGGTTTTTCTCACGGCCACGGTGCGCCTTCCCCTTGACGGATCTCGGCGAGATTACCCTTGAAGCAGTGTCATCGATCGGCCAGATCCCGGCCGACGAATGGAACGCCTGCGCCAACACGGATGGTGCGTACAATCCCTTTGTCTCACACGCCTTTTTTACCGCGCTGGAAACGTCGGGATCTGCCATCGCACGGACCGGCTGGGCGCCGCGCCACCTGGTGGCACGCATCGCGGGCCAGGTTGCGGGCATCGTGCCGTGCTATCTGAAAAATCATTCGCAGGGCGAGTACGTGTTCGACCACGGCTGGGCGGACGCCTACGCACATGCGGGTGGAAGTTACTACCCGAAACTGCAAGCCACCGTTCCGTTCACGCCGGCCACGGGGCCCCGCATGCTCGTACGCCCGGGCGACCACGCGACACGCGTGCGCGAAACTCTCGCCGCCGGGCTGATCGCGCTGTGCGGCGCGACGCATGCATCGTCCGTCCACGTCACCTTCGCCCAGGAAGACGAATGGGCGTTCCTCGCTAAACAAGGATTCCTGCAACGCACCGACCAGCAATTCCACTGGCGCAATAAAGGCTACGGGACGTTCGAGGATTTCCTCGCCACTCTGGCGTCGCGCCATCGCAAGGCGATCCGCCGCGAGCGCCGCGATGCCCTTGCGAACGGCATCACCATTCATCCCCTCACCGGCAGCGACATCACAACGGATGCGTGGGATGCATTCTTCGAATTCTATATGGAGACGGGCTCCCGCAAATGGGGACGGCCCTATCTCACCCGCGCGTTCTACACCATGGTCGGCGAAACCATGGCGAAAGACGTGCTGTTGGTCATGGCAAAACGCGACGGCAAATGGATTGCGGGTGCGATCAACTTCATCGGCTCCGACACGCTGTTCGGCCGCCACTGGGGCGCGATCGAACATCATCCATTCCTGCATTTCGAGGTCTGTTACTATCAGGCCATCGACTTCGCGATCCGGCGCGGATTGAAGCGCGTCGAGGCGGGCGCACAGGGCGAGCACAAGATTGATCGCGGCTACCTGCCGCAGACCACCTTCTCCGCGCACTACATTGCCGATCCGGCGCTGCGCCGCGCCATCCGCGAGTACCTCACCCGTGAACGGACCTACGTTCAGGAAACCGTGCGGGAGCTGACCGACGCCGGGCCGTTCCGCAAGGCGGACGCCGAAGACTAACATGGTTGGCGTTGTGACCGTCCCGCAAGCGGCCTAACCTGATCGGCGGATCACGCCGCTGCCGCAGGACACGCCTTGAGTTCAATCGCCGCCCGGACCCGCGAATTCCTGACGCGCCGCGCCTCTGAGCTGCGCCAGACCGTTCGTGTCACCATTGCAGTTGGCGCGGCTTATGCCGCCTACAAATCGCTCGGCCTGCAACAGGGCTATTGGGCCGTGTTCACCGTAATTATCGTGATGCAGGGCTCGATCGGCGGGACACTCGGCGCAGCCACCGAGCGAATGATTGGCACCCTTGCCGGAGCGGTCGTTGGCGGGCTGGCGGCGGCCTTTCATTCCAACACATCCCTCGGTATCGGCATCGCTCTCGTGCTTGTCACTGGCGCCACCGTATGGGGCGCTGCGGTTCGTCCGCAATTGCGGGTCGCGCCGGTCACCGCCGCGATCATGCTGCTGACAGAGCCCGCAGGCGCACCGGTCGAGCAATTCGTTCTCGACAGGATTATCGAGATTGGATTGGGCGGCCTGATCGGCGTGCTGGCGATGGTTCTGATATTTCCGGCGCGATCACATGCCGTCGTGGTGACCCGCTCCGTGGCCGTGCTCACGCGCATTCAAAAGCTGCTGCTATCGGAAGCCGATGCGCTTGAGCGCGGCGAAGCGCTGGTCCCTTCCACCGAACATCCAGCCTTGCGCCAGGCGCTCACCGCCGTCGAACAGGCCTTGAAAGATGCCGACAGGGAGCGCGCCTCGCGCCTTGCCGATCATCGCATTCCTCAAGCAATTCCACGCACACTCTGGCGCGTGCGCAACGATCTCGTCGCCATCGGCGGCGTGCTGCGGACACCTCTTCCGGCCCAGATCGCATCGACGCTGGCGCCTGCGGCGGCTCGCCTGCTGCGCGCCCACGCCGAGCTGACCGAACGATGCGCGACTGCGCTCAACGCGGTCGTTATTGTCTCGCGAAACGACGTCAGCGCGGCACATCTCGCCTTCACCGAAACATTTACCGGGCTGCGTCAATCCGGCGCGATGCGTGCACTCGATTTCAATGCGGTGGGGCGCGTTTTCGGCCTTGCATTTACACTGGACGGACTTCACCGCGACTTGACGAATCTCGCCGACCGGATCGATGAGATCGCAACCGGCATCCCGGAGCGCACACCGGATTTCTGACCAACGCGCCGCCTAAACAACCCGGCTTGACCGGGCCGCTTCGGACGGCGATTGTGAACCGCAATTTTTCCGGGGCCGACCATGACCGCTTACGACACCAACAACATCTTCGCAAAAATCCTGCGCGGGGAAATCCCGTGCCACAAGGTGTATGAAGACGAACACACCTTCGCTTTCATGGACATCATGCCGCGCTGTCCCGGACATACCCTGGTGATTCCCAAGGAGCCCGCCCGGAATATTCTCGACATTTCGCCCGAGAGTTTCGCCCATGTTGCGCGGACGGCGAAAAAGATCGCAGTCGCGGGCATGAAGGCCTTCAAGGCCGACGGTATTACCCTGCAGCAATTCAGCGAACCGGCCAGCGGCCAGGTCGTCTACCACCTTCACGTGCACATCATGCCTCGGGTCGAGGGCGTCGCCCTGCTTCCGCCGGCGACCCGCAAGGAGGACGTCAAGGTGCTGGAAGATCACGCCACGCGGCTGATCGCGGCACTGAACAACTGAGCTGCGAAGCTCGGCTCAGCCCATCCACCATTTGCCTGCAAGGACAACGATTTCACCGGCGACCACACCGGCGAAAACTGATTTGCGCGTCGCCAGATAAACGCCAAACCCAACGGCGGCGGCGCCATATCGGACAATGTCCGGCACGGTCGCCAGCGCGCCGGGCGGTGAAATCAAAATCTGAGCGATAACCCCCGCAAGGATTGCAGCGGCGACTGCCCTCACCCAGATCAGGAATTCCGAACCTTCGTCGATCCCGCCGCCGATCACGAGGCCGAGCACCCGCCAGACCTCGTTCGACAGGAAGCCCGCGAACAATAGCAGAGCGATGGCGTGCGTATCTCCAAGAAGGCCGCTCATGCTCGGCCCCTCAGACGATGGACGCCATAGGCAATCGTGCCGGCGGTCAGGCCGCAGATCATGATGTCAACACCGGTGTGCAGCAGTTGCACCAGTGGGTAAAGCGCAAGCCCCAACGCAAGCGCGAGCTTGTCCACCAGCTTGTGCGCATTGCGCGCCGTGGACAGCAGGAACGTCAGCGGCGTCAGCGCCAGAATTCCAGCCGACAGAATCGGCGGCAGGCTTGCCGCCAGGCCATATCCGAGAACGGTCGCGGCACAGCTCAGGAACACCAGCCCTCCGCCAAGCCCGTTTACGAAGGCAATCCGTCTCTCACGCGGCACGTGTGGCAACAGACGAAAGCTTTCGACCCAGACCGTCACCGCCACCAAATGCGCCGGCAGCGCGAGCTGGCGCATCTTCGTTTGCGGCGTTCGCAGCATCGGCAAGACCGAGACCACCATCGGCAACAGGCGGATGGCGCTGATAGTCACGGCCAAGGCGGATTCCAGCAGTGTCGCACCGGCATGTGACGTGGAAATCAGGATAATCTGCGCAGGACCGGCCCAGACCAATACGGTGGTAGCCACCGCCCACCCCAGCGTGAAGCCGGTGTCATGGGCGAATGCGCCAACCCCGATAAACGTGCCGAAAAGCACCAGCGCCAGAATCGACGACAGCGCGGATTTCACCCCGAACGCGAACGCCGCGAAGGAGCTTTGCCATTTCGGAGAATCAAGGGCGGGAAGTGCCAAGGAGCGTAACACCGGATGAATCATTTGATTCATCACGCGGGTGAAATGTCCTCGTCGTCAAGGGACCGGCGCTGCCAATTTTCGGGAGGCCGCACCGCTAAGACGCGGCGGCTTGCAGGGCCCGCCGGAAGCCAATGCTCGCCGACGAACGTGGCCGCAAACAGCGGCATCAAAATCAAATCGACGGTTCGCGCGCGGACGACGACAGCGAACCGAGAACGCACAAGGTTGCAAATGCAATACCGATAATTCCAAACGTCAGCACGAAAGCCTCCTCACAGAATGCAGCGAAACGTTTCGCTGCACGCGATCAGATGATTGGAAAACGGTTTCACAAAACTTAATCGAAAAGTGCAGCAATCCCGTTAGCATTTCGTTGAGCATAAAATTCTCCGCAAAGATTCAAATAATGCCTGCAATTATTGGGTTTCTTTTTGCATGCGATCGGGCTGCGACGTTAACCGTTACAAGAGATTCCTGGAATCTCCCCCGCATTCAGCACCGGCGCCGGTTAACCATGCCCCTGTGCGTTCTTCAGCACGATGCATGCTTGCCCTGCCCGTCTGATGCGATCGCACAACTCGTTGGCGGCAGAGCGCGTGTCGGCTCCCACCCGCACCTGATAGAACGGCCGCGTGCCGCGGCTCCGGAAGATCGAACTCAGAAGACTGGGGTCGCGATCGCCAATGATCGCACTCAGGCGCGTCATGGAACGCGCATACATCGCGAGCGCCCTGTCGCGAGAGAATCCGGCGGCAAGCTGTACGCCCCACGGCATCGCCGCGCCGAGCTTCACACGCTGCTCAAGTTCGGCGACAAAGGGATTTGGCGCACGTTTCAGCAACGCCATGAGTTCGCGGCAGCCCGTCGGCGGCGCGCGGTCCTTGATCGCGCCGTTCTTCCCGGCCGCGGCCCAGTTATCGACCGTCGTACCGGTGATCGCATAAACATAGTTTCGGGTCTCACTCGGCATATAGCCGGTTCCCGTCAGCCATTCCTGCACGCGGCGCGGTCCCGCATTATAAGCCGCGGCAGCCAGCCCAAGATTGCCGAATTGTTCCCGCAGCTCGTGGAGGAACTCTGCTGATTTTGGCAGAGCCTGCACGGGATCAAACGGATCGAGCAGTCGGCGCTCGGTCGCGGTGCCCGGCATGAATTGCGCAACGCCCTGCGCGCGCTGACCGCTGCGTGTAACAGGCCCCACCGCATCCGGCTGAAAGCGGCTCTCCTGCCAGATCACGCGCGCGAAGAACTCCAGCGGCAGATTATGCGCCGAGGCCGCGGATTCGATCATCAGGCACATTGTCTCTCGCGTATCGGTGTCTTTCGCATCCTTCGCAGGCGGGGCCGGTGGCGGGGCATCGGCGCCTCGTTTCGTTTCGGTGGCAACGGGAGGAGTTACGGGAATTCCCTGATCCAGAGCCTTAGGTTCGGATGTCTCCTGCGGAGTGTCTGGCGCCCTCGTGGGCGCAGGGTCGTCACCGCGCGCAATCTGAACCTTTGCCGTCAGCATCACGCCGACGGCCAGGCACAGTACCCAATGCAACGGAGCCCGCTGTCTCATCGCCACCAACTGCCACACGAGGATGTCGAAAAACGGATCACGCAAGCAATCGAAACAAACGAAGTCGGTAAAACCGCGACGGTTAGAGAACTTGCCGCGGATCGCTTATCCATCGGATGAGAATTGCCGGTCTCTCGCACGCCTATGCGGCGGATTCGTTTACGTTAACGGAGTCTTTCGATCGCTAATCATAGCCCCACCCGCGCGGCCAGCCTAAGGTTAGCAAACAATGAACTGCTGGGATGAGCAACGTGGTCGCACATATCGAGGCGGCGCAGGACGGAGCGATAGCCGCACCGCCCGCGGATATCCACGATCTCGCTTTGCTGGATGCACAGAATGATCCGGCGACTTCCGAACTCGCCGCAGACATCCATCCTGACATTCAAATTGACACTCCGCAGGAACCCACCCGCGACAATTTCAAACGAATAAGCCCGTTCAAACGAATAGGCCGGGGACTGCTGAGGCCACTGATCGCCGTAGCGACCGCTCAATATTTCATTGTCGCTGTGTTGGCGGGATTGGCTGCGTGGGCGATTGCCTCCGAGGCAGGCGAAGTGATCAGTGCAAAACTCGAGCCCGTGCTCGCGGCGTTAAAACGCTTCTGATCCAGCGCAAGCTGCAAAAAAGCCGGCGATCGTGAGATCGCCGACTTTTGCATCTGTTTGCGCGTCGCTCAGACCTTCATGAGCGGCGGCTTGGCTGGACCTTTCGGACCATCCCCACCCTTCGGCTTGCGCGGCGCGGCGCGCTTACGGGTGCCGGGCAGCTTTTCAGGCTTCGGGGTCACCGGCCCTTCGACGAACTCGAAACCGATCTTCTCGGCGCCCGCTTCGCTTCCCTCGTCCTTCACCAGGACGACGCGGACGTGACCGCCACCCTTCAGCTTGCCGAACAGAACCTCGTCCGCCAAAGGCTTCTTGATGTGCTCCTGAATGACACGAGCCATCGGCCGCGCACCCATCTGCTCGTCGTAGCCTTCCTTCACCAGCCATGCCTTCGCAGGCTCGGACAGCTCGATAGTCACGTCGCGATCCGCCAGCTGGGCTTCAAGTTGGAGCACGAACTTCTCGACCACCATGCCGATCACATCAGGATTGAGGTGCGCGAACGACACGATCGCATCGAGACGATTGCGGAACTCGGGCGCGAACTGCCGGTTGATCGCCTCGTGATCCTCGCCTTCCCGCTTGCTGCGCGTGAAGCCGAATGCGGCCTTCGCCATGTCGGCAGCACCCGCATTGGTGGTCATGATCAGGATGACATTACGGAAATTGACCTGCTTGCCGTTGTGATCGGTCAGCTTGCCGTGATCCATGATTTGCAACAGTACGTTGTAGAGATCCGGGTGCGCTTTCTCGATTTCGTCGAGCAGCACCACGCAATGCGGATGCTGGTCCACGCCATCGGTCAAGAGACCGCCCTGATCGAATCCGACATAGCCCGGAGGTGCGCCGATCAGACGCGACACCGTATGCCGCTCCATATACTCCGACATATCGAAGCGGATCAGCTCGACGCCGAGAGACGCGGCCAGTTGCTTGGCCACCTCGGTTTTGCCGACACCGGTTGGGCCCGAGAACAGATACGAGCCAATCGGCTTCTCCGGCTCACGCAGGCCCGCGCGGGCGAGCTTGATCGAGGCGGACAAGGCTTCGATGGCCTTGTCCTGACCAAATACGGTCCGCTTCAGGGTCGTCTCGAGATGCTTGAGCACCTCGGCGTCGTCCTTGGAGACAGACTTCGGCGGAATCCGCGCCATCGTCGCGATGGTTACTTCGATTTCCTTGATGCCAATGGTCTTCTTGCGCTTGTTCTCAGGCACAAGCATCTGCGCTGCGCCGGATTCGTCGATCACGTCGATCGCCTTGTCTGGCAGCTTTCGGTCATGGATGTAGCGCGCCGAGAGGTTCACCGCCGCCTCAATGGCGTCGTTGGTGTACTTCAGCTTGTGATAATCTTCGAAATACGGCTTGAGGCCCTTGAGGATGCCAATGGCATCTTCAACGGTCGGCTCATTGACGTCGATCTTCTGGAACCGGCGTACCAGTGCGCGATCCTTCTCGAAGTGCTGCCGATATTCCTTGTAGGTAGTAGACCCCATGCAGCGGATCGTGCCGGACGCCAGCGCCGGCTTCAGCAGGTTCGACGCGTCCATCGCGCCGCCGGAGGTTGCGCCTGCTCCGATGACAGTGTGAATTTCGTCGATGAACAGGATCGCATTCGGATGCGCTTCCAGTTCCTTGATGACCTGCTTGAGGCGCTCTTCGAAATCGCCCCGATACCGCGTGCCAGCAAGCAGCGTGCCCATGTCGAGCGAGAACACCGTTGCGGCGGCCAGCACCTCCGGCACCTCGCTGTCAACGATGCGCTTGGCGAGACCTTCGGCTATCGCCGTCTTGCCGACGCCGGCTTCGCCGACGAACAGCGGGTTGTTCTTCTGGCGGCGGCACAGCACCTGGATGGCGCGGCTGATCTCGGCGTTGCGGCCGATGACGGGATCGATCTTTCCGTCGCGCGCCTTCTTGTTCAGGTTGACGCAATAGGTTTCGAGCGCCTCGCCCTTCTTCTTTGAATCCTCATTGCCCTTGGCATCGGCTTCTTCATCGACGCCGCGCACCGGCCGCGCCTCGGAGACGCCCGGACGCTTCGCAATGCCATGACTGATGTAGTTTACCGCATCGTAGCGGGTCATGTCCTGCTCCTGCAGGAAATAGGCCGCATGGCTTTCGCGCTCCGCAAAAATCGCGATCAGCACGTTGGCGCCTGTGACCTCTTCGCGGCCGGACGACTGCACGTGGATGACCGCGCGCTGCACGACACGCTGGAACCCGGCCGTCGGCTTGGCGTCGTCGGAACCTTCCGCGACCAGATTCTCAAATTCGGTTTCGAGGTAGTTGACGAGGCTGCCGCGCAGCTTGTCGAGATCGACGCTGCATGCACGCATTACAGCGGCGGCGTCAGAGTCGTCGATCAACGAAAGCAGCAGATGCTCGAGCGTCGCATACTGATGATGCCGCTCATTTGCGATGGCAAGCGCGCGGTGCAGGGATTGTTCAAGGCTCTGAGAGAAAGTCGGCATTCGCGTCCCTTATGGCCCCCGCCACTTCATTCGATCGGTTGTCGTCCGGTCCGGTCTGATCAGTTCCTGCAACCTGTTTGCATTCTCATCGCCCCATCCGGTTCCCACGCCGAACGAGACTCAAATGCTACTTCTTTTCCATCACGCATTGCAAAGGATGTTGGTGTTTTCGCGCAAAGTCCATGACCTGCGTCACCTTGGTTTCAGCGATCTCGTATGTAAAAACGCCGCATTCGCCGATCCCGTGATGATGAACATGCAACATGATCGTCGTCGCGGCTTCAACGTCCTTGTTGAAGAACTTCTCCAGAACATGAACAACGAACTCCATCGGAGTGTAGTCGTCGTTCAGGATCAACACGCGGTAGAGGTTCGGGCGCTTGGTCTTGGGCTTGACCTTGGTAATGACGGACGTGCCTGCCCCCCCCCGCCCCTCGCTGCCGCTATCATCCTTGCTCATTCGCGGGCGGGCGCTAGCGGTTTGTTCGCTGGACACCTTGGGCGCCGCGACTGGTTCCGGATATGAAGACGAGTGCAGCATGGCTTAAGAATTCAAAATCCCCACAAAGCGACCTTTCCGGCAACGAAAACGCCGTCGGATCAGATTAACAATATGGGTCGCCGTTCGCCCGCCCGCAAGCATGCCTTTGCTGGCTGGAATCGCGCCGGGAGAACCGCACGACGCCCGTACGGCAATGCCGGATGGTTAACGCAAGCGCCCAAAATCGCGCGAATTTCGTTATGAGGCGTTGAAGTGCTGTTGACAATACGAACCGATTGAGGGGCCGAAAGGTCCATTTCATGGGGCATTTTACGTAGATTGACGGCAACTTTTACCGCCCCTTCATTGCCCACTTCTACGACATGGCAGGACCCATTTTTGGTGACCGCAATGAACATTGCATCCATTTTCAAACGTTCCCGCACCTCAGGCCCCGGCTGTGCGGCTGGCGAATTGGTAAAATTCGAACGAAGCGGGAAACCCGATCTTCACGATGAAACCGCAGCCCCACGATCCCCGGCCGCCTACTTCTCAGGTGTACCCGTTATTCATCGCAACACTTTACTACCTCTTCACGCCTGCAGCCTATCTCGCGTCCCGGAGCCCTATTCTTCTGGTGACGTCATGAACGATGCATCGATTTTCAATCGCGTCCGCGGAACGATCGCGCACTTCCGCGATGCGCAAGGCGGCAACGTCGCCGTGATGTTCGGCATCGCAATCGTACCAATCCTGGGCTTCGTTGGGGCCGCCGTCGATTACGCTCGCGTCAACAACGCCCGCACCGCCATGCAGACCGCCCTCGACACCACTGCCCTGATGATCTCCAGGGACGCGTCGGGCCTCACGACCGACCAAATCAGCCAGAGGGCACAAGACTACTTTAACGCGCTCTACAAACACCCGGAGGCGCTCAACGTCGCGGTGACGGCCGGTTATTCCAAGAGCACCAGTCAGGGATCCAAGGTCGTCCTGACGGGGTCGGCCACCATGAAAACCGATTTCATGAAGGTCGTGGGGTATCCGAACCTCGATTTCGGCGCGAGTTCGACGACAGTCTGGGGTAACACCAGGATGCGCGTCGCCATGGCACTGGACATCACCGCATCGATGAACCGCGTCGGCAAACTCGACGCCATGAAAACGGCAGCCAAGAAACTGGTGGACACACTCAAGTCGTCGGCGAAAACCGTCGACGATGTGTATCTGTCAATCATTCCTTTCAACGTGATGGTCAATGTCGGCACCGCCAACAAGAACGCGGCCTGGCTTGATTGGGACAAAAGTTATGGCAGTTGCAGCCAATCGTCCAAGACGACGAAGAGTTCGTGTGTCGCAGCCGGCAAGGTATGGACCGCCAGCAATCTCAACAACTGGAAAGGTTGCGTGACAGATCGCACCCAATCTTATGACACGACCAAGGACGCGCCGACCACCGCCACCCCGGGGACGCTGTTTCTTGGCGAGAGTTATAACGACTGCGCTTCGTCGATCCTGCCGATGACGTCAGTGTTTACCGCCAACGAATCCGACGGATCGACGGACGACAGCACCATCAAGGGCAAGATTAATAATCTCGTCGCGGTCGGCTACACCAACCAGAGCATCGGCATGCAGTGGGCGTGGATGCTGCTGCAATCGACAGATCCGTTCCCGACGCCCGCCAAGGATGCGAACTACAAGTACACCGACGCGATCATCCTGCTGTCGGACGGAGCGAATACGCAGAATCGCTGGTACTCGTCGGCATCACCGATCGATGCGCGGCAGAAAATTCTCTGCGACAATATCAAGAACAAGACGAACGGAGCAACCGTGGTCTACACTATTCAGGTCAACACCGATGGCGATCCGGAATCCACCATTCTGAAATACTGCGCCGACAGCGGCAATTTCTATTCTTCGACCAGCGCAAGCGGCATCGCAGCCGCGTTCGATTCAATCGGAAACTCACTGTCGAAACTGCGTATCGCCAAGTAACGAACGGCGGATCATTCATCGCAATAAAAAAGCCCGGCGTTGAGCCGGGCTTTTTCGTGAGTGGAGAGAGCCTTGAATTAGTGAGCGGTCACCTTCGCGACCAGACCTTCGAAGGGCTTGAAAGCCTGCTTGGCGAGATCGGTGTAAAGCTCGCCGATCTTCTGCGACTCGGCAACGAACGTCTCGTATGACGTCTTGGCGTATTCGGTCTGCAGTTCGACCGCCTTTTCGATCGACTTCACGCCCGACAGCTTCTCAACGAAGCTCTTGGTGTCTTCGAACGACCTCTTGGCATACTCGCCGTAGGCATTCGCAATCGACTGAAGGCCGCTCGAGAACGTGTTGGCAGACGCAACTGCGGCATCGAACTGCTCTTTGCCGTACTGCTGAAATTCTTCAACCTTGACCATTACGGAGTGTCCTTTTCCCAGACTGTTGTCCTGCGCCGGGAAGTACCCGGCTCCCTAACCACGACTTTGGTAGTACTGCATCGCACAAATAAGTCAAGAATATTGTGCGTCGCACAATCGTCTTAAATCCGTGACAAAAGCTGCAAACTCCGGAAACCCTTGCTTAACCCTTTCGAAACCGTCGCGACCTAATTTGATTCCCTGCGCTTTTCACGTTCTCGAACGAATACGAAAAGCTGCGCGGTTCCAATACCTTAGCCGGATCACCGACTGTCCGGCTCCGGCCCTTTGGAGCCGCAGTTTCGCATGGACGACGCAGCCAGAAGATTGGCTGCGGCCGGACCAAATTTGGCCTCAGAACGAGGCGAATAAACTGGGAATCGGACGGGGAAATTCATGCTTGGGGTCAAATCGTCAGCGTCATCACGCACGCTTCGCCTTTGCCTTCTCGGCGTCGCCACCATCTCCGTGGCCGTAGCCTTTACCGTCGACACCGCAGACGCCCGGCGGCGTCACAAGCGCCACCACGCCGCAGTATCGAGTTACAGCCCCGCCTTCTCCTCCATCATCGTCGATGCCAACTCCGGCAGCACGCTCCAGGCCACCAGCGCCGACAGCCTGCGCCACCCCGCCTCGCTCACCAAGATCATGACCCTCTACATGCTGTTCGAACGGCTGGAGAGCGGCAAGCTCAAGCTCGATACCCCAATGGACGTATCAGCTCATGCATCTCAGCAGGCTCCGACCAAGCTCGGCCTGCGGCCAGGTCAAACGATCCGCGTCGAAGACGCGATCAAGGGTCTCGTCACCCGCTCCGCCAACGACGCCGCCGCTGTCATCGCTGAAACGATTGCCGGCGACGAGGATGATTTCGCCAAGTTGATGACGCGCAAGGCGCGCGCGCTCGGCATGAGCAAGACCATTTACAAGAACGCGTCTGGCCTTCCGGATAGTGAGCAGGTCACCACCGCGCGCGATCAGGCCACGCTCGGCCGCGCCATTCAGGACCGCTTCCCGAAATACTACCGCTACTTCGCGACCGAGGCGTTCAACTACAAGGGCCGCTCGATCCGCAACCACAACAAGCTGCTCGGCCGCGTCGAGGGCGTCGATGGCATCAAGACCGGTTATACCCGCGCCTCCGGCTTCAACCTCGTGACCTCGATGAAGCGCGGCAATCGCTATGTGGTTGGCGTCGTGATGGGCGGACGCAGCGGCGGCTCCCGCGACGCCATCATGCGCAACCTGCTCGCCGAGCATCTCGATGAGGCGGCAACCCGGCGCACTGTTGCAGCCATCACGGAACGCGGCAGCGACACGCAGGTCGCCAGCGCTGACGATTCCGAAGAGACAAAGATCGAAGCGAAAACCCGCGCCGCGCCGGTGGTTCAGGTGCAGGGCGCGATCAAGGTCGCATCGACTCCGCCGGAACCCGTCCCGCTTCCGGCGCCGCGCGCGCCGGTTGCACCGGTAAAGGTTGCGGCCGAAGCTCAGAACAAGCCAGCGCCGGCACCGCTCACCAGCGGCGTAATCGCCTCGCAGACTTTTGCCGCTATCCCGGGTTCCGCCGAACCGATGACTCCCGTGCGCGTGAAGACGGTTCAGGTTCGCATGGGTCAAACGAAGGTTGCGTCTGCTGCACCGGGTGCTCCCGCTCCGGTTGCCACCAGCGCCATTCCGGCGCCGCAAAGGGCCGAGGTCGCCGAGACTTCAAAGACTGTTGTCGCCAAGGCTGAAACCAAAGTCGAAACCAGGGTTGAGCCCAAGGTCGAATCCAAGGCCGATCGCCGCGCGGAACCATGGCCGGTCGCCTATAATCAGCCGCGTAGCGACTTCCCGGCACCGCTTCCCGCACAGCCCAATACCAGCAACGGCATTGGACAGGGCATCATCGGCTCCGCTCCTGCCCCTACCCCATCGACTCCGCAAGCGCAGACGCTGGCCTATGCAGACCCCGCACGCGGCGCACCGCCCACGACCCTGGGAGCACAGGCCGTCGCCCTTCAGACATCCGCGGTACCGCAACAGCAGCCGGCTCCGCAGCCGATACAGCAAGCCACCTTGCCGCCTGCGCAGCCGATGCAAACGATCCAGCACAACGGCGCGATCAAGACCGGCGCCCGCTCAGGCTGGATCATTCAGGTTGGCGCACTCGAAAGCGAAAACGAAGCCCGTCAGCGCCTCAGTGCCGCACGCGGCAGCGCCAGCAAGCTGCTCAGCGATGCAGAGCAGTTCACCGAGACGGTGTCCAAGGGCAACAAGACGCTCTATCGCGCACGCTTCGCCGGCCTCAACCAGGATTCCGCTGAAGCGGCATGCCGCACGCTAAAGCGCTCCGACATTTCCTGCATCGCTATTAGAAACTGATCGCAAGGCCATCCAGTCCGGATGAAGCGAAGCCCGCGGCGAAGCCGCGGGCTTTTTCTTTTCGGGTGGGGCCATGGGGTAACTTTTTGCGGCTCCACGCGCGCATGCAACCATTTTTCAAGACTTGGTCTCTAAAACATTAACTGCAGGATCGACCACGCCGGATAACGGCGGGCGTCCGCAGGGGCATTCAATACAGAGACGGAAAGGCTGCTCGCAGTTTGTAGCGTGATGTTGCGTGCTGGAGTCAGCGATGATTGCGAAGAAGAGTGTCCTTGGCCTCGTTCACACGGGCAGCGAGGTACGTCGAGCCCCCTTGGTCGGGATGAAGTTTCTTCATGAGCCCACGGTGCGCCCGGCTGATCTCATCACGCCCTGCGCCCGGCTTCAGGCCAAGGATCTGATAGGCCTCCTCCGCCGTCATTTTTCCGCTCGGCGCCGCACGGCGATCCTCGCCTCCACCCCGGCCTGCCCCTTCGCCCTGCGCGTGCTCACGCCAGGCGGGAAACCGGCGATCCAGATAACTTTCCAGAAGAGCCCAGCTCTCGGCATCGAACCCCCGCGCCAGAGCAATGAGTTCATCAAGCGTGAAGTCGTCCAGTACGCGCCCCGCTTCGGGGCCGGCGGTAATAAGCCCCTCAAGCGCCCCGGTGTCGTGGTCGAGCGTCATCTCTATAAACTGGGATCGTACCTTGGACTTCTGCCCGTTTGATTTCCACGCGCCGGGGCCGTAATTGCCCCAGGCCGAACCGAGCTGGGCGCCGAACGGCGACCAGCCCAGCAGGCCGGCGCCGAAAATTCCGAGCGGAATAGCCACAGCAAGCTCACCCCTCGCGCCGATAAACAGCGCCGCGGCCAGCGTGACAATGCCCCCGCCAGCGCGGACGACTTTCGCAAGCCACTTCGGATCGGCGCCCTTGACAATATTGAGGGCGACGTAGAGCAGCGCGACGGCGACGATGCCTGCGATCAGGGTCGGCATGGGTCAATCATTCTTCATGTTCAAGCGCGGTTCGCACGCGAAGGTGCGGCCTGACCGGTCAAGGTTCATGTAGGTGTCTAGCGTGCTTTGAGGAATGCCGACATCCGCGAATTTTTGCCGCTGGCGTTGGGGCAATGCCCCCGGCGAACCACCCTCGAGCGCTGCCGTGCATCCGCTACTTCATCTGCCCGAGCAGAGCCGCCGCTCCTGAGCCGTTCCTCGCCAGCCGCATCAACGCATCTCGCCCGCCGGCGGCATAGGCGGCTGCCGCGCGGAGAAGTTCGCGCAACTGCGCCGCCGAACCCATGTCGAAGCGGCACCACGCGCCGCCGGTCAGCCGCGCGATCTCACGGAATGCCGCCTCCGCCGTTGGATCATTGCCTTCCTGGAACATAAAGCACGGCACCTTCAGCAAGCCGAGTTCGCCCGCGGTGGCGCATAGCGCATCCACGCTCTCTTCCATCGCGTCGCCAACGAACACGATGGCACGCACGCCCGATGCGACAGCCTCGCGCCGTGCATCCGAGAGTACGCGGCCAAGCTGCGTCTGCCCGCCCCGGCAATCGATTTTGCCCATCAGCGTGGCGAGGTGCGCGGTATCGGATATCCATTGGCTGGCACGACACTCATTCAGACCGCGATAGTAGACGAGGCGAACTGAAAGGCCGCCGATACTTCCCGCCTCCCGGAACATATCCGCCTGAAGCTGGCACGCCATGTCCCACGTCGGCTGGCGGCTCATGGTGGCATCGAGAGCGAAGATCAGGCGGCCTGTCCCGGCCTTACCCGGCGTCATCGCACGAGCTTTTGCGACAAACGCCGCAATGTCCGCGGAGGCTGACGTCTGCGTGTCCGGCACGGTACGGGCGCGGCCTGAGACAGGCTGTTCGCCGGTTTTTGGAATGGTCGGATCGCGCGTCATCTTTGCTCGCGGTTAGTTGCGAGTCTTATGTGGAGCGCGGAGGACAATTGGTCAATTCATTCACCCCCCGAAAAGGCGATGGCCACCACCCTATTCGATTGGCACCGCGAGCCTTCCTATGAGCTGTGCTACCTCGCTCAACCGGCGATCGTCATGTTCGGCAACGGCACGCGCCAGACGCGACAGGCACTCGTCATCACTGACGACAGGCGGTGTCCGATGATCCGCCGATGGCGCGAGCGTGGGAGATCGGGAGAAACTACTGATGTCCATGACCGTCACCTCGTGGATTGAGTGATCTCAAGCGAGCAGAAAGTCATGCCACCAGCGTAATGTGGCGGTTTGAGGTAAGTCGACAGCTACCAACCGTTCTCACGCAAACGTGCAACCCGCCGGAAACAAACCCGGCGTGGACACCCGCGGTCAGAGGTTAGTTAATGGGGGGAGCAATCTGAGCCACAGAACCCGGATTCGGCACCACGATCTTCTTGGTGTCGACTGGTGCAAGCTTGCTCTCGGTCGCCAGGAACTTGTCGAGGACGCCCTGAATCGATGTCTTCACATTATCAGGTCCGCGATCGCTCATGTCTGTGTGCTGGAAGCCCGTGTTGACGACGGTGATCCCCGACTGCTCACATGTGTCATCATCCGGCACGACGCCGGGATCGGCCTTGAACACAGGATCTTTCGAACGGAACGACAGAATCTTGAATTTGCCCTCGGTGAGGAACGGCACGCGAAGATTATCGAGCGTGACGATCTTCTTCACATGCTCCGGATACATCTTGGCGAAGTACATCGAGATGTCGCCGCCATTGGAGTGTCCAACCAGCGTCAGATGATCATAGTCCGCATTCGGCTGGATCTTCGTCATCTGCTTCACGGTGAATTCGATATTCGCCACGCCGCGCTCATAGACAGGCAGGCGTCCGACATACAACTCGCCCACCTTGGTGACCAAGGGAGCATCGGTCGCCAAATCATGCTGGATGCTGGCGACAAAATACCCGCGAGCAGCGAGCACGTTGGCGAGAAAGGAGTACTCGGTGAATTTTACGGTGTTGCCGTGATTGACGATGGCAACAGGCAAAGTGAGCATGCCGGCGTTTGCCTGCATTTCCTTGTCACGGCGCACAGCAACCGCGACTTCAATCGGACGATCACGCGTTGAATCGTAGAGCGTCAGCGTCTCGTGACGGATCGCCCATTTGGTCGCGGTGAAGTATGCGACGACAACGATCGCAAACAGACCAAGCAGGATGAAAATTCCACGTTTCATCGCATCCTCGAAGTTGCCAGATCAGGCCAGAACCCCTCCGGGCCGCTCTGTCACAATACAGTGTTTTAGAATCCTTCGTACTTGTCCAGTTAGATGATGACAGGCGAGCGACAAACCAGCTTAATTTCCCGTCATGTGTCTGACATAGACCGGTTATTTGTGCGATGCATCAAATGTGCCAAAGCACCGGAAACGCATCGTTTGGTCTATGACGCGTGAATAACAAAGCGCGTAAACGGCAATAAGTTCACATTTTCAGCAAAGAATTGCTCGCTCGCAGTGGAACCGGCTCAGGAGCCGCCGAGGAACCAGGCTGCGATAGCCCTAAATCTAGGCTGTGAGACCGTGATTTTCCAGTGGACGGTCGACCTGGGCAAACCATTCGGCCCGAGTCGCGGCCCGGCGGCGGCCCCGTTCATCGATCGGGAGCTTCAGGTGGCGCAGCAGGCTCGTCACCTCCTCGCGGGCCGTCACGTGGGCCATGTTCGGACGGGTGCCCAGTGTGGCCTCGTCCAGGTCATCGAGCGCCGTCAGGCCACGCGGGAAGAACTCGCGGTAGACCACGCGCTCGGCGAAGCCATCAACCGGCCGGAAACCGAGCCGGAACGAGAGTTGGTCGAGTCCTTCCGCAATGAGCTGCTTGTTTCGCGACCCCAGCATCGACAGGCGATTTCGTACGACGATCCAGTCCGTGGTCGCGCCATCGAGATCGCGGCGCTGCTTGCGCGCGACCTTCACCATGGTTGCGTAATGGCTTTCGCCAATCACGGAATAGGTCGCCGGGTCCACAGAACCAAGCACGTCGAAATCGAGGAAGCTGTCGTTTATCGGCGTAACCAGCGTATCCGCCATCGAATGCGCCAACCGCATCAGGTAGCTGTCGGTGCCCGGCGTATCGATAACGATGAAGTCGTAGGTCCGCTCCACTGCACTGACCGCCGCGGAGAACTGCTCGAATTCCGACATCTCGTTGTCGTCGATCTGCATGCTCGAGCCCAGAGCGACACAGCAATGGTGCGGCACCTCAAGAGAGAGCCCGGTGCGCTGGACCCAGGCCCGCCGGTTCTCGATGTAGCGGGTGAAGCTCTTCTGGCGGGAATCGAGGTCGATGGTGGCGACGCGCTGCCCGGCCTTCAGCAGCGCAACCGCAACGTGAAGCGCTGTGGTGGACTTGCCCGACCCACCCTTCTCGTTGCCCAGCACGACGACATGCGCCGACCCGGACTGCCCCTGACTCGTCTGCAAAAGCATGCAAATCCCCTGTGGATATCTTCAGCCAAGTCCAGAAAGAATCAAGTGAAATTCGAATGGGCTGTGACTTCATGATGAATCTGCAGTCCGATGGGGTGCAAAGCCGTGCGTGGTCGTTGGCGCACACCACCGCCTTTGTTAAGACTGCGACCCACCTGACAATCACCCGTTGCAGACATCGGCACGAATGACCCGTTCCCCCATCATCGCCCGCACGCTTTCATCCCTTCACCGCGCCCGCGCCCGCGCCGAACTTGGCAAGCGCAATGCCACACTCGCACTTGTGCCGACCATGGGAGCGCTCCATGACGGCCATGTGTCGCTGGTCCGTCTCGCCAAACGGCGTGCACAGAAGGTCGCCGTATCGATCTTCGTGAACCCTACGCAGTTTGCGGCGCACGAAGATCTCGGCTCCTATCCGCGTACATGGAAGGAAGACCTCGCGCGCCTCAAGGCAGAGGGTGTCGATCTGATCTGGAATCCGGATGTGAAGACGATGTATCCGGACGGTTTCGCGACCCGCATTGCTCCCGAAGGTCCGGCGCTTGCAGGGCTTGAGGATAAGTTCCGCCCCCACTTCTTCGGTGGCGTGGCAACCGTCGTCGCCAAGTTGTTCACGCAGGTGCAGCCGGACATGGCCCTGTTTGGCGAGAAGGATTTTCAGCAGCTCAAGGTCGTCACCCGCATGGCGCGCGATCTCGATCTCGGCGTCAAGGTAATTGGCGGCGCGATCATCCGCGAGCGCGATGGCCTCGCGATGTCGTCACGCAACATTTATCTCTCGCCGGATCAGCGCCGGACGGCACCCGTGCTGTTTCGCACGCTCAAGGCGGCAGCGAAGCGGATGCGCGCTGGTGATGGCTTCGAGGTCGCGCTGTCCGATGGGGCGGACCACATTCGTCAAGCGGGATTTGCGCTTGATTATCTTGAGGCCCGGCACGCCGAGACGCTTGCGCCGATCGCATCCTTGAACGAGGGGCCGGTCCGGCTGCTGGTGGCGGCAAAAATCGGAACGACTCGCCTGATCGACAACATCAAGGCGTAGGGCGTGATTTTCTGAATAGTCACGCCCACACAAAAACTAGCCAAAGCAAGCCCAACTCACAGCAGGCCCAGCTCGCGCAGTTCGCGTCGCAGCGGCTCAGGCATTGCGGCCACGCTGGCAGCAGCCTTGCCGAGGTCCGGTGGCGCGCTCTTCGGATCGAGATAGCGCCAGCCCTGGAATGGCCGCATCGGCCGCGGTGACACCGCAATCAGCTTGGGCTCCATCACGAGGCGGCATCGCCCGATGCCATCCTTGTCGCGAAACGGCTCGATGCCGAGGATTTTTTCGCGCGCGGCGATTTCACCCTTGATGACCCAATAGATTGATCCACCGTCGAGAAGTTCATCGACGCGCTTGGGTGACATCCGGGTCACATGGATGTGGCGTGGCGGCAGGCCCTTCGCCTTGGCCTGCCTTACGCGCTCGGCGATCCAGCCCCTGAGATCCTTGATGGACGTGGCACCGACGCTAAGCTTGACGAGATGAAGCGGCATATTCGGGATCGCCAGCGCGACGCCACGGCATCACGCTTCAAATGGAGGAAGAGCGATCAGTTATCATCGCTCGCCGCGGGCGGTGCAAGCTGCACGGGTGCTTGTGCACGCGATTTCTGTGGCTGTGGCGGCGCGGCCTTTTTCGCGGCAGTGGGTGCCGGCTGAGGATTTATCACAGCAGCAGGCGCACTACGCGCAGGTGATGCAGCGGCAGGTTCCGATGGACGCCGTTCGGCCTGCGCGCCTTGCGCAGCCGGCTCAGGCGTCATGATGTTGATGGGAGGGATCGACGCTGCACTCGGAAAATCGCCCGACACAGGCTTCCCGGGCAGTGGCAGGGTACCCAGCACGGGGGCAGCTGCAGCACCAGCGGCCGTGACGACCGGCGGTGCATTCCACGACGAAGCATAGCGGCCGACAAAGTTGTCGTAGAGATTTTCGCTCATGTTGGACGAGATTTGTCCCGAGTTGGTGAGCGACTGAAAGAAAGGACAGGCCGCCGTCAGCGTGCAGCCCTCCCGCGTCTTGAGGACCTGGGCGACCAGTCCGTAGCGATCGCGCTCGATGGTCCGCCGCAAGGCGTTCAATTCAGGCGTCATCACCTTATTGGCGGTGGCGGCATTGCCGAAGGAGGCAAGCCGCGAAACCTGAGCAGCGGTGTAGGACACGCCGGCGGCGATTGAGTCAGCAGATGCGAACAGCGCTTTCTCACAGGCCGCCTCGACGCTCTCGCCGGCAAGCCCGTCAAGACATGCCAACGCCGGAAGCGACGCATTCGATTGTACGGCGGACTTGATGTCCCCGGAGATGGCACTGCTCCCAGCCGCGCGCATCATCGCAGTCACTGCAATGCCGATCGCCAGCAACGTGATAACAGTCAACGCGCCGTTTGCGACCGATCGATCGGCGCGAAACAGCGTGACCAGGAGAATGATTGCGAAGAAACCCGCTGCAGCGATGGTGAGCCACATCGGCAGGTTCGCCGATTGCCAAAAATTCTCGATCGATGATGCCCAGGCGCGGTCCATGCGAGGTCCCCTTCACAACGAACCAGACCAAGCGCCGCAACCGCGGCGAAATTCCGTCGCGGAAATATCTTAGGCGACGGCGAGTTGGCTTTCTTTCGCCACGCGCTCGAAGGCTTCGGTCGAACTCTTGATGCGGTACTGACAGTCGTCACCGTCTGTCGGCAGCAGGCGGATCACCTCGTAGGTTCCGCTCGCAGCTGGTCGCGCCACGTTGCTTGCCGTGAAATAGACAGTCTCTCCAACGATGTACTTGTGCTTCAACACCCACTCCATCACGCGATACGCGCATTTTGGCGGCCTGCCGTTGTCACGGCAAAACCAGTTTGACGCCCTGCGACGGTATAGCATGCCGGACCTCGATTTGCCAGATAAACCAACACACGGGAAGCGACACAATCCGTGTTATATTTCAATACCTTATAGCCATTTCTGAGGCCTTGCGTAGGCATCAAGGCAGGGTCCAGCGGTGTGCAACGCCGCAATTTTGCCTTCACTGCCGCTCCGAACAATTTCCCGGCAAGTTCAGTGTGTTAGTCTGGCAAGCTCACGCCGTGCGCGGCAGCGTACCTTGGGGGCTCGCTTGATCCACCGCCGTCGGTAAAACCTGAGCCAGGACGGTCGAAAGCTGGTCGACCGGGATGCCGAAGCGGGTGGCAAGTTTCCTGACGGTATCGTTCCCCAAAACGTCCTGCAGTTGCTGCGCACTGATCGGCAGATTGCTGCCAGTACCGATCCACGATCTCACCTGATCGCCAAATCCAGCTTGCTGCAGTTTGGCGACGATGGCGGTTAATCCGCTGTCGCTTCCACTGCCGAGAACCTCGCTCAGGATCACCGGAATAACAGCCGGGTCCAAGTCTCTTGCCGCCCTCGCCGCCATGACGCTGGTCAGCATGTCCAGAATTCCCATGGAGCAGTCCCTCGGCTCAGTCGACTTCGAACTTCTCGATGACCAGTGCTTCGGCCAGCGCAGCGCTGGTCCATTCCTGAAAGGCAGCATTCGCCAGCATCGTTTCCATGTACGCACGAACCGGCGGCGCTACGTCAATGGCATAAGTCCGGAAACGATGGACGACCGGCGCGAACATCGCGTCCGCGCCGCTGAAGCTGCCGAAGAGATACGGACCCTGCCCGCCGTGTTGCGCCCGGCACTCGGTCCATATCTGCTGGATGCGCGCGATGTTGGCCTTGGCATCGTCAGAGAGCGATTTCGAGCGGATCGGGCGATGAATGTTCATGCCGCATTCGTTGCGCAGCGCCATGAAACCGGAATGCATTTCCGCGGATATGGAGCGCGCGTGTGCGCGCGCGGCGACGTTCTGCGGCCACAGACGCGCGTCCGGAAATCGCTCGGCCGCGTACTCGATGATGGCAAGCGAATCCCAGACCGTGACATCGCCATCGATCAGCGCCGGCACCTTGCCCGACCGGGTCACGTCGAGAATGCGCTGCTTGTCGGCGTCGCCTGTGTAGAGCGGAATGACGATCTCATCGAAGGCAATTCCGGCCGCTTTCAGTGCCATCCACGGCCGCATCGACCACGAGGAATAATTCTTGTTCCCGATAACAAGCGTCAAAGCCATTGATTGAGATCTCCCTGCGGCACCGACCTTGCCATGACGGGCGCGCCGCAGGCAACCAGCCCTTGGGGAGCATCAAAACCGCTTCGCACCAGTCAGCTTCCTGTTCTATCGTATCCGGCATCCTTCGGAAGGCATCGAGTCGTGAACCTGTTTGCAACTGCCGACCTCGTGGCGATCGCATTCTTCGTCCTGGCGTGGATGGTCTACGCGATCACGCTTGAGCGCACAGGGCACGGACGCAACAGCCTCAACGCCCGCATGAGCATCTACCGTGAGGTCTGGGTGCGGCGCATTCTCGACCGTGAAACGCGGATGGTCGACATGCAGATCATGACATCGTTGCAGAACGGCACGGCATTCTTTGCATCGACGACTTTGCTGGCCATCGGCGGCGGATTGACGCTGCTGCGATCGACCGAGGAGGCCATGTCGGTACTCGCGACCCTGCCGTTCGGCATACGAAGCTCCCCTGCTTTATGGGAGATCAAATGCGTCGGACTCACCGTGATCTTCGTCTATGCGTTCTTCAAGTTCTCTTGGTCCTATCGCCTGTTCAACTATGTCGCCATCCTGCTCGGGGCAATGCCGTTCTCGGACAAGCGCGACACGCCCGAAGCGCAGTCGCATGTCATGCGAACCACGAAACTGTTCCAGTCGGCAGGCCGGCACTTCAATCGCGGCCAGCGGGCCTTCCTGTTCGCGCTGGGTTATCTCGGCTGGTTCATCAGCCCGTGGGTGCTGATCGCAACCACATTGGCCATCGTGATCGTGATGTGGCGCCGGCAGTTCGATTCCGACGCCTATCGGTCCATGTCGAAATAGGGCCTAGTGTCCTGAATTCGAAGTTCGCCTCATTGCGGTAGAAATGATGCGGACTTGCGAACCACCACACCAGCACGCTTGCCGCGCGGGCGGCGATGCGTCATGGCATGGGCATGAACAAATCCGATTCGAAGATCGCCGATGGCGGATCGCTGGACGACGCAATCCTCGCCGTGCTGGCACGGGCCGGCGCAAAGACCCTTAGCGCCCCTGAGATCGCTCACGCGATCGCTGCCGAGGACGAATGGCATGGGTTGCTGGTGCCGATCCGCAGGTCCGCCGTAGCGCTTGCACAGGCCGGCCGTCTCGTGATCTATCGCAAGGGCAAACCAGCCGACCCGAATGACTTTCGCGGGGTCTATCGGCTTGGATTGCCAAGGCACGATTAAGACCGGGCCTGATCTGGTCCGAAAACCGGTGCCCACTTTTCGGGGTCATGCCTAATTGGCTTTGCGCGGCCCCGGAAACAGCTCGCTGCTGCGACCTGTCGCCCAATAGGCGATCAGTCCGACCCACTCGTGAGCGGCGACGTCAGTGCGGGCGAGCCCCGCGCTTAATGTCGTAAAGGGCATCGTGGCATCGCTCCAGCCGCGCGTGCGCCAGTCCACCGGATGGGCTTCCACATCGAACCCCGCTTTTCGGAACGCGCCGATAGAGCGCGGCATGTGGAATGCCGAGGTCACGAGCAGCCAGCGCTCGCCTGGCTGCGGTGAAACCAGCTTGCGTGTGGAGGCCGCATTCTCGGCTGTGGTGCGGGAGCCGCTTTCCAGCACGATGCGGGCACGCTGCGTCCCGAAGTCCTCCAGCAGATCACCGGCAATTGGCGCTTCTGGCACAGGTTCTTCGAGCAGATTCGGGCTACCCCCGCTAAACACAATACGCGCTGAAGGAAAGCGGCGCGCAAGCTGCAGCATCGTGACGATCCGCTCGGCTGATGCGTCCATCTCGAGCGATCCCCGCGCCTGGCTATGCTCGGGATCTATCGAGCCTCCAAGGACGACAATGCCGTCCGGCGTCCGACCTCCCGCGCTCCACGCAGGAAAACGTTCGGTCAGCGGCAGCAGCAACAGATTGCCGAGTGACGAGTAGCCGCAGACCAGCAACAGCACGACGCCAGCAGCAAGAATGCGCGATCCGGCTTTACGGAAACGCGTCGCGAGCAGCACGGTACCCAGCGCGCAGAGTATCGCCACCGCGTTCGACGGCACAACAAAGAAACCGAGTATCTTGGACAAGGTGAAAAACATGAACGTCCTGAATGGGCGATCATCACGGGAAGATCAAGACGCCCTCAATCCCATTTGGGTGCGAAACCGAAATCGGTGATGCGGCCGCCGCGCGTCCCCATCGCAAAGATCTCGCCCATTTCATCATCGGTCAGGTTGAAATCGAAGACATCGAGATTCTCCGACAGGCGCTCGACTTTTGATGTGCGCGGAATCGCGACCACGTCTTGCTGAATCAGCCAGCGCAGGCAGACCTGTGCCGCAGTTTTTTCATAACGCGCGCCGATGCGGTTCAGCGCCTCCGCATTCTTGACCCGCCCTTTTGCGACCGGGCTGTATGCGACAAGCGCAAGGCCGTTGGCGCGACAGGCCGCCAGCACCTTATGCTGCTCCAGATAGGGATGATACTCGACCTGATTGCAGACCAGCGGCGCCGCAGCCTTTGCGACCGCCTCCTCCATCAGAGCCACTGTGAAATTCGACACCCCGATATTCCGGGTGAGACCAAGCTTCCGGGCCTCGACAAGCCCGCCCAGCGTCTCTTCCAGCGGCACCTGCGGATTAGGCCAGTGCAACAGAAGCAGATCGATGTCCGTCATGCGCAAACGCGCGAGGCTTTCCTTGGTCGATCGCAACAGATCATTTGGGGCGAAATGCGTCGTCCAGACTTTGGTCGTCACGAACACATCGGAGCGCTTGATGCCGGAGGCGCGCACTCCCTCGCCGACCTCACGTTCATTCTCATAGACCTGCGCAGTGTCGATATGACGATAGCCGAGACGCAATGCCTGTTCGACAAGACGCGCGCAAGCGCGCCCACGCAATTCCCATGTCCCGAGACCTATCGCCGGAATGCTGGCGCCATTCGCCTCAACCGTCTGCATGTCATGCCTCAGCGCGTCTTCCCGTCGTTGGACTCTGTGGAGATACCGTGAGCCGCACAGCAGCGGTTCAATCACTCCCTTCGCGCGAGCGCGGCAAAAACCATGTCAGGCTCATGCGCAATCACAGTCAGCAGCGCCCGCGCCGGCCCGCGTGGCGAGCGCTTGCCCTGCTCCCAGTTACGAATGGTCTCAAGAGGAACGCCGAGACGCGTGGCGAATTCGGCTTGCGTCAGTTTGGCGCGAAGGCGCAGATCGCGCACGGCTGGCACAGCAGTCGCTTTGAGCAATGGCGCGCTGTCGGGCATGTCGGGGACCAGCGGCGTTTCCCGCCCGTCCAGCAGCTCGACAATCCGCCCATCCGCCTTCAGCCGTAGCCGCTGCATGTGCACCCCTCCGCAGTTCAGGAGGGTCGGCCCAACGTGGTTAATCGCAGGTTAACAAAGAAGCCTTGCCGTCCGGAAAGTCGATCCCTCCGGACGGCTTGAGCCGGTAAGGCTATCGCATGCGGGCGGTGGCTTCGCGCCATGAACGGCGTCCGCCACCGTGGGCGAACCGCAGGCCCATTTCGCGGCCGCCGCCTGGATCGTAAGAAATATGGACGTGCTTCACCCGCCCTGCGTCGGTCGAGTAGCCGCCATCCCAGCCCTTGAGTTGCGCGTAGATGCAGCCATACGGACCGCGCACGTCGACGGCCTTGCCTTGAGCATGGAGCGACATCCGTCGCGTCCCCGCGATCCGCGTATGCCGGATGCCAGAGATCGCGTGCGTGCCCGGACATGCTGCCTGAATCGACGCGAGCTTGGCCTGCAACGGGCCGACGAGGCCTGAGGAGTATCCTTCCGATGCATGGGAGGCGCGTTCGGCCACTCGCGGTGACCGCTCAACGTTGCGCTGCGCGCGCTCAAGCGCCCGCTGCTGCCGCCTGCTCAAGCGAGGCGCGGCCGATTCCGCCGTGAAATATGCCGGTGCGGATTTGCGCTGGCTGCGCTGACGCGCGTGGACCGGATTGTCGACTCCGATGCATGGCATCGTGATGTTGCATTCGGGCGAAACCGCCGGCGTGCGAACGCGCGCTTCGGCGATTGACGACAACGCGCAAAGCGCCGCCACAGCGGTAACTGTTCTAATCAAAATTCTTAACTCCGGAGATTTTGCGTCGGGCCGGCCACGCACGGCACATCGCCCTGATCGCGATATTGTAAAAAGCCGCTGAAACATAGGCGTTTCGCGGCAAGCGACTCAGCGTGTTTTATTGGGGCAGATGGCGATAATGAGGCACAGATGTGGCCAGCGACCCGCTGAGCGCAGGGAACCTATGCGAAAAACGGGCAGCGTGAATCGTCATTGGAAGAAGCACGCCGCCAATAAGACTGTATCAGCGCAATCGAAGTCTGCCGAATTGCGTGTGCGTTTCCGCCATTGCGTAATCGACATAATCGAACGCAATGCTAAATGTGCGGCGCGCGAATATCGCATCCGGGAATTTGTCATGATCGTGCCTAGAATCGTGCTGCTCTCTCTCATCGCGTCGATATCGGTAGCCAACGCCGCCGACTGTCCGCGCAAGGACGCGCTCGGCACCTCCCGTGTCATGACGGTCGACCCGCGGGCATTTCCGCGTGTCGGCTTCAAGAGCTTCCCGCAATCCCTGCCACTGGCAGACAGGGAAGTCGTGCTGACGTTCGACGACGGCCCCTTCCCGCCGACAACGGCAAAGGTCTTGGCCACACTGGCCAGCGAATGCGTTCAGGCAACATTTTTTCTGATCGGCAGGAACGCAGAAGCCAATCCCGACATCGTCAAACGGATTGCAACTGCTGGCCACACCATCGGCCATCACACATGGTCGCACCGGCCACTCGATCGGATCGGCGAGTCACAGGCGATCGAGGAGATCGACCGCGGGATCGCTGCCGACGAAATGGCGCTGCACGGCGTAGCCCGGCGAATACCCTCCACGCCATTCTTCCGCTTTCCAGGCTTCGCCTCAACGCCCTCCCTGTTGAGCAGCCTTCAGTCACGCGGGATCGCGGTTTTCGGCGCGGATCTGTGGGCCAGCGACTGGAATCCCATGACTCCGGAGCAGCAATTGAACCAGTTGATCGAACGCCTCGACAACCGGGGCAAGGGGATCATTCTTCTCCATGACACCAAGGCACAGACAGCCAAAATGTTGCCCGCGTTCCTGCAACATCTCCGGCGCAACGGCTACAAGGTCGTTCATCTGGTCGCGCCGCGGCCGGTCAGGAGTTCCTTGAATGACCGATAGCTTCCGGGGCGCCCGAATTAATACGCTGTTCACAGACCTGACGGTAAGCCCGTCAGTCTCACGCCGTGCCCACAGGTTTTCAATGCGCCGAACCACCTCCGGAATCCGCACCGCGATCCTGACGACGGTCATCACTGCCGCAGCTTGGCTCGGCACCCCGCCGGCTCACGCTGCAGACTGTCCCGGCAATCCAACTGCGCTCGGCACGTCGCGCACTATTGTCGTGGACCCGAAAGAGCACCCGCGTATCGGCACCATGCAGTATGGCGAAACGCTGCCGCTCGAAGACCGCGAAGTGGTCCTGACCTTCGACGACGGTCCGCTTCCGGCTCACACCAATGCCATCCTCGACGCTCTCGCCGCACAATGCGTGAAGGCGACGTTCTTCGTGGTCGGCCGCATGGCCAAAGAGTTTCCGCAGGGCGTTCGGCGCATCCACGACGCCGGGCACACCATTGGCACGCACAGCGAGAACCACCCGTTCCAGTTCGGCAAGCTGCCACCCGAGCGCATGACTGCCGAAATCGATGACGGCATTGCCCACGTGGCCGCTGCCCTCGGCGATCCCTCGCTGCTTGCGCCGTTCTTCCGCGTTCCCGGGCTGCGCCGGAGCGCCTCGGTCGAGGCGGCACTCGACAGCCGCGGAATCATGAACTGGAGCGCCGATTTCCCCGCTGACGACTGGCGTCGAATTTCGCCGGCACAGGTTGCCCATTTCGCACTGTCGCGGCTTGAGGCAAAAGGCAAAGGCGTTCTGCTGCTACACGACATCCAGGCGCGAACCCAAGCCGCCCTGCCCGTGATCCTCCAGCAACTGAAAGAGCGCGGCTATCGCATCGTTCACGTCGTTCCCGCGACACCGGACCGGCCAAAGACCATCACCGACCCCGCTCAGTGGGTTCCGTACTGGATCCACGGCCCGAACGTTGCCGCGAAAACGCCGGGCGGCTTCATGTTCGGCGCGGCAGACACTCCGCCGCATGACGCTCCGCGATCCATCCGTTCGGTCTGGCTAATGCAACAGAAGCAAGCGGGGCGAATGTCTGTCGTCATGTTGCAGACGCCGCCCAACATGCCGCTCTCCAGCAAGACCCGGCGCACTGACATCTCCGCCGCGGGCAGACATCGGAGCCTGGCACGCCTTCCGGGCAGCCACCCGGTGCGGGCCAGCAATGGAACATTCCGGCCGCTCACGGCGCCGATCAAGACCGGCAGCCGCACGGATGCACCCCTCGGGCCGAATATCCGCTGAGCGCCGGCGGGCCCGGAGGCTAACTGGATTGCGCGGGCGCCCGCCGTGACCAGGAGAGCGCCAGAGGTCCAAGCATGATTCCGGCGGCCAGCAGGACAAAGGCGGCGGTCCATGCGGACGCGCTGGCCGGCCCACCGGCAACATCGAGCGCCATCCCAACGCCCCATGATCCCAAAGCCGACAGGCCAAATCCGACCGTCGAATGCATCGCCATGGTGGCGCCGCGATAATCCGGATTTGCCGCCATGGTCATGCCGGAGGTCAACGCGCCGGAGTCGGCAGGAACCGTCAGTGCATACAGGGCGATGAGCGGCAGCAGAATCCACGGCGACTTGTCGGCAGACAATCCAATCGCCAAGGCAACACCGGCCGACGCGATCATGATGGCCATGATCGCACGATGGCGACCGAACTTGAGCGCCATCTCGTTGCCTAAAATGCTCGCCGGCATGGCTATGATCGAAAAGGCGACACTGACGGCGACCGGCGACAGGATCGCAGAGCCGGCATTCTGCATGGAGACAAACGTCCAGAACGCAACGAGCCATGTCCGGATGCCGTAGAGCTCAAAGCAATGCGCACCGTAGCCGAGCACATAGCCCATGGCCGGTCTGTTGCTGATCACAGGAGCGAAATCGAGCAGTCGCCCCGAGGCCGGTTTTGGCGCCACGGGCCGCAGAAACAGGCATACCGCAATCATCGCCAGCGGGCCCACCGCGGTAACGACAAACGCGCTGCGCCAGCCCCAGCGTTCCGCGACAAGCTGCGAGACCAGGAAAGAAAGTCCGACACCGAACGAGAAAGCCGACGTGTAGAAGGTCACGGCACGCGATGAATCGCCGGGCGCCAGCCGGTCGGTCAGCGCCTTGAGGCCCGGCATGTAGGCTCCGGCAAAGCCGATGCCCGCGATGCCCCAGATGGCCGCCCCTGACCACAGTCCTTGTGCGAAGACCCCGAACATCATCGTCGCGAACGCACTGAGCAGCGATCCGGCAATAAGGATCGTGCGGGCGTCGATGCGGTCGGTTAGCGTGGCAAGGACCGGCACGGCGAGCATGTAACCGGCGGCATAGGAGCCCGCCAGAAGCCCGGCTTCGGCGCCGCTGAGACGCCATTCGGGAATGAGAAACTGCGCGAGCACGGACGGCACAACAACGTGCGGAAGCAGGCTCCCGAGTTGCGCCAGACACATCGCCCAGATCACCGGGCGCCCTTCCAGTCTCTTCACTCCCAGCACCTGTCGATACTAGCCGCAACCACAGCCGGATTTGCCATCCTGCTTTGCCGCAGCATCGTCCACACAGCAAGCATCGACGCCCGCCGGTGCGGTTCCTCCGCAGCAGCTGCCTCCGCCCGCGCCAGCCGCCGGTGCGCGACTGCACACACCCGTTTCAGGCAGGACAAGTTGAACCCGATTCGCGGCCTCGTGATCACCGGCAATCTCGGCTGCGATGGAGCGGACCTGCTCGTACCCCGTCAGCATCAGGAACGTTGGCGCTCGCCCATAAGACTTCATGCCGGCAAAATAAAATCCCGGCTCGTCCTGCGCCAGTTCGCGCGCGCCGTGAGGCCTGACCGTCCCGCAACTGTGCTCGTTGGGATCAATCAGTGGCGCCAGTGCAACCGGACATTCAATCGCGGGGTCGAGCTGAATCCTCAATTCGCGAACAAAGCTCAGGTCTGAACGAAACCCGGTCGCGACGATCAGTTCGTCGGCGATGACATTGCGGCCGCAGCAGGCAGAGCCGCCGCCGATCCGCAAACCATCCTTGTCCGCGCTCAGATGCGTCACGCGAAAATCCTTCTCGACCCGGATGTCTCCAGCGGCGACCAGCGCACCGAACGCTGAACCAAGCTCGCCACGGGCGGCGAGCTTGTCGTTGGCGCCGCCGCCGAAGGCTTTTGCCGGATTGTCACCACGCAGCAGCCAGATGACCTCCATCCCCGGCGACTGGGCCTTGAGCCGGGCAAGTTCGGTCAGCGTTCCGATGGCGGAATGGCCCGCGCCAAGCACGGCGACCCGTTTTCCAGCATAACGCTGACGATCGGCTCCCCATACGTCGGGCATGCCGTAAGCAATCCTGTTCTGGTTTTCCCGTTCGCCGATGGCACTCAGCCCGTTGGCGCCGGCAGGATTCGGGGCATGCCATGTGCCCGACGCATCGATGACGGCGTCAGCGCGTATCGTCTTCGGCCCCTGACCATTCTGGTAGCGGATTTCGAACGGTGCCGCCTCCCGGCCCCCTGTCTTGAGCTTGTCGAATCCGACACGGCTGATGTCCGTCACACGACTCGACGTGTGAATATGCGGCTTGAGTTCAGTCCTCTTGGCGAGAGGCTCCAGATAGAACTCCAGCAGTTCGCCACCGGTGGGATACTGATCGGGTGCCGGCGAATTCCAGCCGGTCGCGGCAAGCAGGCGCTGTGCAGCGCCGTCGATATTGTACTCCCACGGCGAAAACAGCTGGACGTGCTGCCACTGACGCACGGCATGGCCAATGTCGGCACCGGCCTCCAGGACAATCGGGGTCATCCCCCGCTCAAGGACGTGTGCGGCTGCGGCAAGGCCAACAGGCCCTGCCCCGATCACGGCCACTGCCTTTGCGTCACTCATGATCTTCTCCCATCAAACTAGAATTATCGAAATAACAGCCGCAAAGAATCAGGCCGCGGTTTTTGCATCCTTGCACTCGGCATCCGCGCAACACTCGGCCACGAGGAAATCGACCAGCTCCTGCATCACCGTGTAGTTCGCGTGGCAAACCAAGGTCGTCGACTCGCGGACCTGGGTGACCAGGCCGACCACAACCAAAGCCTTGATGTGATGCGACAGGGTCGAAGGCGCGATTTTCAGCTTGTCCTGCAAACGCCCCACCGGCATCCCGGCATCGCCCGCGCGAACAAGCGCACGATAAATTTTGAGCCGGGTCGGATTGCCCAGAGCTTCCAGGCGAGCGGATGCATCGTCGAGTTTCATGACCTTACATTCCTGCTCTTACATGCCGAAGTCAACTATATTTCTAGAATTATCGAAATATGGATTATGGTGCGAAGGTCTCAGAGGGACTTACAGCAATCGCTGCCCGTCGTAATGAGTCGGGGCCGCTGCATCGCCAAATACTTCGACCGCCGAAAAATTTGGCCTCAAACGTTGAATTGCCAAATCAGCAGAACGACGCCAGCCACTGCCGCACAACTCAGGCCCCAGCTGGCGACATACGCAGCCTCGTCAAGACCGGCGTCATTCATGTCTTCGGCCGGGCTTCCGAACAGCTGATGCCAATGATGAGCCATAGCAGCCTCCAATATTAGGGAGCCTGTGGAGATAATGCCGAGTTTCCCCTGTAGTTCCGCTCCGTCAGATGCAATCGCGACCGCGACGCGGTGAAGAAGCTGGCAAGGGCCGAAACGGACACATCTAATTCCCTCACCTACGCACGGCGTGCGGGCGCGAGAGCCGAAAGCTGAATGATTTCAAAGCTATTTTTTGAGGTGGTGCGCTCGGAGGGACTCGAACCCCCACCCTGTTACGGACTGCCACCTCAAGGCAGCGCGTCTACCAATTCCGCCACGAGCGCTAAAAGATCGGCCCCGGATTCACACCCGGCGCGGGATCAACCGGCGCCCATGTAACAAATCGAAGATGGTGGGACAAGGCCTTGGAGCAGCTTAGTCAAAGGCTTCCAAGACTATCTGTGGTCAGGCGTCCGGGGCAGCATTTGCTTGACTTCGACCGCGATCCGGTTGCGGTTGACGACCACCACACCGCTGGCAACCGGCAGGTTGTTGGCGAGCACCTTGACCTCGTCCTGCTCGGTCGCATCCAGTTCTATGATGGCGCCGCGGCTCAGCCGCATCACCTGATGGACCGGCATCGAGGTGGTTCCGAGAACCACCATCAGATCGACAGAGACGTTATCGAGGGTTGGCACTTTGACATCCGCATCCACAAATGAACGATAGCTTCAGATCACCACGGTTATGGTTACCCAATGGTTAATGTGCTCCAGGAGCGCCGCGAAGACCCTGCCCTGACGTCATTTTTCGCCCGATCCGGCCCACCCGCCGAGTGGCTGGTAACGGATTCGCCGGTGGCCTATCCCGAAGCTATCGACATCATGGAAAAGCGGGCGGCGGACATTGCCGCCGGCCACGCGTCCGAGCTTGTCTGGCTGTTGGAGCACCCCCCGCTGTACACGTCAGGAACCAGTGCAAAACCCGGTGACCTGATCGATGCACGCTTTCCGGTGTTCTCCACGGGCCGGGGTGGGCAATTCACCTATCACGGTCCCGGGCAGCGGGTGGTCTATCTGATGCTCGACCTCAAGCGCCGCCGTCCTGACGTCCGCGCCTATGTGGCCAGCCTTGAGCAGTTCACGATTCGCGCCCTCGCCGCCTTCAATGTCCGCGGCGAACGGCGCGAGGATCGTGTCGGCGTCTGGGTGGCGCGGCCTGAAAGAGGCCCTTCCCACGAGGACAAGATCGCCGCAATCGGGGTCCGCCTGAAGCGCTGGGTCTCGCTGCACGGCATCTCGATCAACGTCGAGCCGGATCTCACGCACTTTTCGGGTATTGTCCCGTGTGGCGTCGAAGATCCCAGCTACGGCGTCACCAGCCTTGTCGATCTCGGTCTGCCAGTCACGATGCACGATGTCGACGTTGCCCTGAAGCTGGCGTTCGAGGACATCTTTGGCGCCTGAGCGCTGCGCACCGCCCTGCCAGTGGACGCCGCCCATAGGGTGATCGGCAACGGATTCTCGATTTGGAAGGAAATCTCAACGCCGCCACGCAGGCTTGCCGCCAGATTCTTGATATCGAACCAAATCATGCGGATGCGTCGCAGCTGCTGAAGAAGCTCGACGCCGAGCGGCATCGCGCGGTACCGCCCGATATCACCGTGGCCAAGAGCCACCATCAGCGCGGGCAGATCGCGGAAGCGGAAAAGGCGTATCGGGCCATCCTGCAAGCAGAGCCGAAACACCCCGATGCGATGTATCTCCTTGGCGTAGCATTACTCCAGCAACGCAGATTCGAAGCTGTCGAGCAGCAGCTCCGGCTCGCGATCAGCCTGCAGCCGAACGTTGCAATGCTCCACTACAACCGGGGTCTCGCCCTCCAGCAACTCGGACGGCATCAGGAGGCGCTCACCAGCTTCGATTCTGCTCTCGCACTCAAGCCTGACTATGATTTGGCCCTGGCTCAGCGGAACAGTATTTTGAAGATTGTTCCGCACATCGGCGTCGATCGAAGTCTCTGAAGCAGAGACCTTCGAGGAGATCCTTGGAGTCCTCGAAGGTGCTGATCATAAGTTGGGGTCTACCTCAGGCTGCGGCGCTGCGCGGCGCGCTCGCCAGCTTGCCGGCGATATAGCGGCGTTCCTGGGTCAGGCCGCCGAACCCGTAAGCATCCGAGCGCGCATCATGGACGTAGATGTAGCTCTCGTTGTGCAGCGGGCCGAGCAGGTCATCCATCCGCTTGAATGTTGCTGCGATGAAGTCCGCCTTCTCGTCCTTGCTGTTGGTTCCGTCGGAGATGTGAATATCGACCCAGACGCTGGCCAGCTTTTGCTCGGCCAGCGATTGTCCGCCGGCGAACCAGTCGGCCGCATCCACGGATTGCACGATCACCGCGGTGACCTTGGGGTCCTTGTGCAGGATGTCCGCCGAGAGCTTGGTGACAGCAGCCGCGATATCGGCTTTCAGCGACGGAGCGTGACGGTGTGACGTGTACTGGACGTTGATGAGGGGCATGGACGTTCTCCTGAAATTGCGCGGGCAACGCATGGAGAGAAACTAGACCCTGGCGCATCATCTTGGTATCTTATGATATCAGATAACAATCATAACGATCTGTGATTATAAAATGAACGCCCTTGATATCCCGACCGTTCAGGCCTTCCTGCTGGTGGCCGAGTTGCAGAGCTTTACCCGCGCCGCCGAGGCGCTCGGCACGACGCAGGCTGGCGTCAGCATGAAGCTCCAGCGCCTCGAAGCCACGCTTGGAAAGCGGCTGGTGGAGCGCTCTCCCCGCGCGGTCCGCCTGACCGCCGACGGCGCAGCGTTTCAGGACAATGCCCGCGCACTGATCGCCGCCCACAACCGCGCGCTATCGGGGTCCATTCCGGTGAGCCAGCAACTGACCCTTGGCATCAGCGACCACGCCGCGGGCCCCGAACTGGTGCCCATTCTCGAAAAGCTGCGCGGCGCGGCGCCCTCACTGACACTGGCGGTGACCATCGATTTCTCGCGAACGCTGCTGGACGCTTTCGATGGCGGCGAACTTGATGCGGTTGTGGTGCGTCAGGAAGGAAGCCGGCGCGGCGGGGAAAACCTTTGCACCGATGACTTCGGCTGGTTCGCCTCGCCCGGATTCCACTGGGCCAAGGGCGAAATGCTGCGTGTCGCAACGCTGGCCTCGCCATGCGGAGTCCGGGCCACGGCAGCCCGAGTACTCGACAAGGCTGGCGTCAAATGGAATGAAGCTTTCATTGGTGGAGGAGTGACGGCTGTCGCCGCCGCTGCATCCGCAGGACTGGCGGTCGCACCGCTTGCGAAGCGGATCGCGCCCGCCGGCACGGTCGATGTCGGACCGGCGTTCGGATTGCCCCGGCTCAGCCCATCCAAAGTGATGCTCTATTCCCGCGTCAGCGACGCATCGAAGCGGTCTGCGCTACGCATTCTCGCGGCGACCTTCCGCAAGGAAGCCAGCGCGAAATAATACCGCATCAGATCGTTGGCAGAACCGAGAAGCGCTCACCGGTCGCGCGCAGTTTCAACATGTCTTCGCCAGCCGGTTCGTGATCGATCGCGGTCACGCGCGCCATGCCGGGCCCGTGCTGACATTTTTCGATCAGCCCAGCCACATCGGCTTCGGAACCGGAAAGCACCGCTTCCACCGTGCCGTCCCTGCGGTTGCGCGCCCATCCGGCGAGCCCCCGCTCAATCGCCTCGCCCTCGATCCAGGCGCGGTACCCCACGCCCTGTACCCTCCCTCGAACGATGATGTGGCGGATGATGTCGCTCATCACACTGGCCTCGTGGTCTAGTTCTTAAGCCCGAGGAAATTCTCGTTGCGTATCTTCATTTCCGCGCTGCGCATCACGCGGTTGGTCAACTCGGCTGACGGCAGTCCCTTCAAATCCTTCGGTGCAACGCCATCGCGCAACGCTCTTTGCGTTTCATAAACAGCCTGTATTGCCGCGGCGATCGGCTGATGCCCCTGATTGGCGACGCGCACCCGCTGGCTCGCCAAAAAAGCCATATCGGCAAGTTCGCCATCGGCGCTCCCCATGATAATGGGTAGTTTCGTTGCGGCGGCGATAGCCTGAAGCTCAGCACGGGTTTTCAAGCCGGTGAAAAACAGCGCATCGACGCCTGCAGCCTCATAGGCCCTGGCACGCGCAACCGTATCGTCGATGTTGGTGATGGACGCCGCGCCCGTACGGCCAACGATCACCAGCGACAGATCGGACCGGCCATCGAGCGCCGCCTTCATCTTGCCGACACCTTCGTCAATCGGGATCACCTGCGGTTTGGCTTGTCCATAAGCCTGCGGCAGCAGCGTGTCCTCGATGGTGAGACCAGCAGCGCCGGCGGCCTCAAGCTCCTGCACCGTGCGCCGAACATTGAGCGCGTTGCCGTAGCCGTGATCGGCATCGACCAGCACCGGGATGTTTCCGGCGCGGCAAATGCGCCGCACCTGCTCGGCGAGTTCCGACAGCGTGATCAGGAGCAGATCCGGATCGCCGATGATTGTCAGCGACGCCGCAGACCCGCCGAGCAGACCGAGTTCGAACCCGACGTCTTCAGCGATGCGCGCCGAGATCGGATCGTACACCGAGCCCGGCTTGATGACGTCCTTGCCCGACAGGATGGCCCGGAATGCTTCGCGCTTTTCCTGCGGGACCATTTCACCCTCACGCAAATTCGAGGATCAGTGCATCCACCGCCAATGTCGCGCCCGGCGTGGCAGCGATTTTCTTCACGACACCATCGCGCTCTGCACGCAGCACGTTCTGCATCTTCATTGCCTCGATGACCGCAAGCGTCTCGCCCGCCTTGACGTCCTGACCTTCGGTTACCGCGATCGAGATCACGAGGCCCGGCATCGGACATAGCACCTTCTTGCCGGTGTCGGCGGCTGACGTCACCGGCATCAGGCGCGCGGCGGTGGCTTCGGTTTCCGTAAAGACCTGCACAGGCAGTTCATAACCCTGATAGGCCAGCCGGAAGCCGTTCGGCATCGGCCTCACCTGCACCGCGACAGGATGACCGGCGATGGTGCCCTGCCAGACCGGATCGCCGGGCTTCCAGTTCGAGAGCAGCGTCACGGGCTGACCAAGGTTTCCATCGGCAGCAACCAGGCGAACAACGATCCCCTCGCCATCACGCGCGATTTCAAGCTGAACCTCGTTGCGATCAAGCCAGACCGAACGGCGGCGTTCACGCGACACGGCGCGGCCATTCAACTGACCGGAAATCTGCCGCTTGCGCTCGCCCAGAATGTGATCGACGGCGGCACCGACCGCGGCGATGCGATGCGCGGTCTCGCCTTCCGGCGCGCGCGGGCCGAAGCCCTTGGGAAACTCCTCGGCGATGAAGCCGGTCGACAGATTGCCCTCGCGCCAGCGCGGATGGTTCATCAGCGCCGACAGGAACGGAATGTTGTGGCGGATGCCGTCGATATAAAACGAATCCAGCGCCTGTGATTGCGCCTCAATGGCGGCGGCGCGCGATGACGCATGGGTCACCAGCTTGGCGATCATCGGATCGTAATAGATCGAAATCTCGCCGCCTTCCTGCACGCCGGTGTCGTTGCGCACGGTGATGTCGTCTACCTTGCTCTCCGCGGGCGGGCGATACTTCACCAGCCGCCCGATCGACGGCAGGAAATTCCGGAACGGATCTTCCGCATAGACGCGGGACTCGACCGCCCATCCGGTGAGCGTGACATCCTTCTGCGCCAGCGCGAGCTTCTCGCCGGCCGCGACGCGGATCATCTGCTCCACGAGATCGATGCCGGTGACGAGTTCGGTCACCGGATGCTCGACCTGAAGCCGCGTGTTCATTTCGAGGAAGTAGAAGCTCTTGTCCTGACCGGCGACAAATTCCACAGTTCCCGCGGAATCGTAATTGACGGCCTTTGCCAGCGCGACGGCCTGCTCGCCCATCTTGCGGCGGGTGGCTTCATCGAGCAGCGGCGACGGGGCTTCCTCAATCACCTTCTGGTTGCGGCGCTGGATCGAGCATTCCCGCTCGCCGAGGTAGATGACGTTGCCGTGCTTGTCGCCGAGGATCTGGATTTCGATGTGGCGCGGATCGACGATGAATTTTTCGATGAAGACGCGGTCGTCTCCGAACGACGCCTTCGCCTCGGCCTTGGCGAGGTTGAACCCCTCCTCGACTTCGGATTTCGAATGCGCGATGCGCATGCCCTTGCCGCCGCCGCCGGCTGACGCCTTGATCATGACGGGATAACCGATCTCGTCGGCGATTTTGACGGCATGCACGCCGTCCTCGATCACACCGAGATGGCCGGGGACGGTTGATACCTTGGCCTTGGCCGCCGCCTTCTTCGACTCGATCTTGTCGCCCATCGCGGCGATCGCGCCGGGATTGGGACCGATGAACACGATACCCGCCGCTTCGAGCGCGCGCGGAAACGCCTCGCGCTCGGACAGAAACCCGTAACCCGGATGCACCGCCTCCGCGCCGGTCTGGCGACAGGCCTCGACGATCTTCTCCATGACGAGATAGCTCTCGGCGGCCTGCGGCGGTCCGATGAAGACGGCTTCGTCGGCCATCTCGACATGGAGCGCGTCGCGGTCCGCATCCGAGTACACAGCGACAGTCTTGATGCCCATCCGGCGCGCGGTCTTGATGACCCGGCAAGCGATTTCGCCGCGATTGGCGATCAGTATCTTTTTGAACATGGGATTTGACTTGATCTTCTTGTCTTGAGGGCGGGACCGACCCCGGCCGGGGCACCTATTTGGCATGCGCCGGGGATTGTAACAATTCCGTTGTACAGGGAAACTACACCTGCCCTGGCCTTCGGCTTATCGGCTCAACCAGAAACTGGCCGGGTACGGGAAACCCCAATGCGCTGCACAATCCTATTGTCGGCCACCTGCGCCCTCGCCTTGTCGAGCATCACGGCTTTCGCCCAAAATGAGCGCCCTCGCAACCTCATTCTCTTCGTGCCGGACGGTATGCGGGCGCGGATGGTGAAGCCGGAAACCGCCCCGGCCATGGCTGCATTGCGCGACAAAGGCGTCAATTTCGCCAATCCGCACTCGCTGTTCCCGACCTTCACCACCGCCAACGCGTCCGCGATGGCCACCGGCCACTATCTCGGCGACACCGGCGATTTCAGCAACACGATCTATACTGGCTATCCGGTGGCGCACGCCAACGGAACGGTCGTGCCGTTCCTCGAGAACAACGCGGTCCTGGCCGAAGTGGACGAGCACTTTGGCGGCGACTATCTCAACGAAGAAACCGTCCTCAAGCTCGCGCGAGAAAAGGGATACAGCACAGCGGCGCTCGGCAAGGTCGGCCCTACCCTGATATTCGATCACACGGATCGTGCCGACCGATCGGGGCTGCATTCAATTGTGATCGACGATTCCACCGGAGGGAAAAACGGCGTTCCGCTCTCGCAGGAAATGCAGGACGCACTGACCAAAGCCAATTTGCCGCTGGTGACACCCTCGCGCGGTGAAAGCGGCAAGGCGGGAGATTTCAAGACGCCGGGCCCACGCGTCGTCAACATCGAACAGCAGGCCTACTTCGCCGATGTCGCCACGAAAATCATTCTGCCGATGTTCAAGGCGCGCAACAAGCCATTCGTGCTGGTGTTCTGGTCACGCGATCCGGACGGCGCGCAGCACAACCACGGCGACAGCCTGAACACGATCACGCCCGGCATCAACGGCCCCACCTCGCTTGCAGGTATCAGGAACGCCGACAACAATCTCGCGCAGCTCCGCAAGGCGCTCGACGAGCTTGGCCTGTCGGCAAGCACCAACATCATCGTCTCTGCCGATCACGGTTTCTCGACCATCTCGAAGGAAAGCAGGACCAGCCCGTCGACCAGGATCACCTATGACGACACGCCGAAAGGCTTTCTGCCCTTGGGCTTTCTGGCGATCGATCTTGCGAAGGCGTTGAACCTTCCGCTGTTCGATCCGAACGACAAGAATGCGCGCGTTCCCGATAATGCCCATCCGCGGGCCGGCAACGGTCTGCTCGGATCGAATCCTGAAAAGCCCGACGTTGTAGTCGCGACCAATGGCGGCTCGGATTTGATCTATCTTCCGGGGAAGGATCGCAAGCTCGCCGGCCGCATCGTCAAGGCGCTGCTTGAGCAGGATTATGTCAGCGGCATTTTCGTCGACAACGATCTGGGACGCTTTCCCGGAACGCTGCCTCTGTCGGTGCTCAGCCTGCGCGGCAAGGCCGTGACGCCGCACCCGGCGATTGTTGTCAATTTCCGGTCCTACTCATCCGGCTGTGACGAGCCGACGGTATGCTCGGTTTCGGTCGCCGACACAGTGCTGCGGCAGGGCCAGGGCATGCACGGCAGTTTCAGCCGCGGTGACACCATGAACTTCATGGCGGCGATCGGCCCGGATTTCAAAACCGGCTACACCGACACCCTTCCGGTCAGCAACGCCGATGTCGGGGTCACCGCCGCGAAGCTTCTCGGCCTCGACCGCAAACCGAAAGGCGCGCTGGTTGGCCGGGTGCTGACGGAAGCCATGCCCAACGGCGTCTCGCCCAAGGGCTTTACCGGAACGATCACAGGCAAGCCTGCCGCCAATGGCTTGCGCACGGTGCTGCAATTCCAGCGCGTGCTGGATCAGCGCTATTTCGGTGCTGCGGGATTTCCGGGGCGGACGGTCGGCCTTCCGGAGACAGTCAAAACAGCAGGCGCAAGGTAGCGACTGCCGCTTTGACGTAAGAGCCTGCCTTACATTCCGAGGTCGAGGAAGTTCGGCAGCGTGTGGGCCAGCGGCAAGGTCGCCGCGCCGATCAGGGTAGCGACCAGCCGCATCAGCGCGCGATTGTTACGGCGCGTGCCGCGCATCTGCTTTGCGATCCATTCCAGCACCTCGGTGTTCACACCGACAGCCGTGGTGGGCGCCCAGCTCTCGATCGAAGTGTCAGGTGACAGCGCAACGGAGCGCGGCGGAACCGGCAGGCCGGAAGCCGCTGCAGCATGATGCACGATCGCCTTGGCGAAAAGATCGTCGAAACGGCCATCGTCGCTGCGCTCGGTCGCGGCCTTGTTGATCTCGAACAGGGTCTCAGCTTCGGCGCGGCTGACCGGCTGGTTGGTGTTCGCCGCAGCGGTCAGGATCCGTACGCACCAGGCGGCGTCATCCGCATCCAGCGCCCTGGAAAAATGAACCCGCCCAGCGGTGGTGGGCCCCTCGCCCGTGATCACGCCATCGCGCACGAAAGCGAGCGCGTAAGCGGACACGTCGCGGTCGGCAATGGAGCCGGTTTCGATTTTCCGGATCAGTTCGGAAAGCGGTGCGTTCGAGGCGATCGAGGCGGACGTCATGTTACTTTTCTCTTTTTGTGTCCCGCAGCATTTTCATGCGGGTGTAAACGAAGCGTTAATGAAGCGATTCGGAGCACGCTTCTTTCTCTTATGGTTGCGGATTGGTCGCAGTGACCGCCCGCGAGGTTCACCAATGACAACGGGAACCGGCGGCGTTGCGGCGCATCAAAGTCAAATTCGGGGCATAGCGAAAAAGTGAGCAAACACCGGAGAAGGCATTACATTTCCGTAATCCGCAGGAAGGCAGCAGGGATTTTCTGAAGCATGGCGGTGCGCGAGAAGGTTATTGCCCTTTTCGCTACACGGTTTCGTTTCCGGATCTTCGCCGCTATATCTCCACCGCGAGATTTTCTTCGCAACTCTAGGTACGTGAGGGCAAAGACATGACAATTCAGATTGGCGCG